>ERZ780149.709-NODE-709-length-41768-cov-5.954714_pt1 | contig 41768 bp, 17 predicted proteins | sample MGYA00511367_ERZ780149 | MGnify/ENA primary metagenome ERZ780149 (study PRJEB29588, sample SAMEA2153852) | human gut metagenome | biome: human gut; feature: human-associated habitat; material: faeces | place: Denmark | collected 2008/2010 ... | reverse complement strand
AGATCATCGAACTGCTCGACGCCGCGTGATAACCTCAACAACCGACAACGTGACCATGGAAGGCCGCTCAAACCTCAGGTGTTGCAACCACCACTAGAATCTGCCACTGGCTTGGTTATGGGGTCGCTCTACACTGGCTTCTGCTATGCATTACTTCACCCCTAAACGTTGCGCTACGTCGAATAAAATCATGTATCACGATAAGGCGCAGGTTCAGCGTGCCGCTGATCAAAGCCTAATCGAGCGCGGAGTTGAGCTATGGGTGTACCGTTGCGAATTTTGCGGATGCTGGCATCTCACGCATCGCGATCCGCAATCCAGTTACCGGCATGTACCGCTGAACCAGCAACTCAAGCCACACAGTCGTAAAAAGGGCTACAAGCCACGTAGACGTTAGCGTCAGAAGCTCCACAGGCCTCGCCAACGCCGTGTCTGAGACAGGTTACGGTCCAAACACGTCAGGTCGTAGGCTGCTAAGCGTTCAGGGCGCTCGGACACACTTCGTCCAACACTTACATCACCTTGGTGTTTTCAAGGTTGCGGATAACCCAATCGTTGAAGCGAATTACCGGCTTGCGCAACATAAGTCCCAACAGCAATGAGGGGACAAGGAACAGTGCCAGTTTGCCCATGGAAACCCAGTATTCCATGCCGAATGAGCCTGCCATGGCCGAATGCATCGCATCCACCGCATAGGGGAACAGTAGCCATTTAGAAACGACCTGGAAGAACGTCGGCAGTGTTTCAATGGGGAATGTGCCGCCGGAACCGGCTACCTGCATAACCAGCAGTACTACGGCAATGGCTTTGCCGATATCACCGAACGACAGGGTCAGCGTATACACAATATTCGAGAACACCAGTGCAGACAACCACCCGACCATCAAGAACTGAATCGGATGCTCACACTGCACGCCGAGATAGAACATATCGCCCAGGCACACCAGCGTACCTTGCAGCAAAGCAAGGAAACCGAAAATCATGTATCGGCCGAAATATTCGTGGTGCAAGCGTAAACCGAACTGCCGCGCATTGCCGGGAGCCTCGGCACGCGGCTTCTTCAGCACATCCAACGCGGCGGCCGGTCCGGCAATCCGCCCGGCAATCATGGCCTCGCGAAGACCCACTTCCGAACCGAGCGGCAGATCATTGCCCAACCCTAAGATACGAGCCTTCTCATGGTCGGAAATCGATACTTTCAACATGGCGACCAGAATGATCGCACCGACCCAAATAGACAAAATCGTGTAGAACGGAGCCATCGCGGAACCATAGTTGGCAACGGGATAGAGCGCGATGCGGTCGACCGCTACGGGTGCCGCCAGCATGGAAGCAATGGCATCGGGCTTCGCAGAGGAAATCACAGACAGGTCGATGGTGCCGCCATTGGTGATAGAGGCGAGTTGGGAAGACAAGTTGTCGAGTTTCTTCGCCGAACGGGTCAAAGCGCTAGCTGCGTCAGTCAAGGCCGACTGGATGTCCGTCAGGCTGTCTGAAACGCCGCCAGAAAGACCTGACACGCTGCTTACGGTCGATGCAAGCCCGTCGATTACGGAACTTGCCTGCGTGGTCACTTCGTCCATGGACGAGGTCAGATTGTTCAGTTGCGGTTTCAGCGTGCTCTTGTACGTGTCTGAAGCCTGAGTAATCGATTGTTTGGCGGCAGCGATTTGTGATTTCAGATCTCGACGCGCTGTATCGGCATCGGCAGTACCGTTTGCTATGTGCGTGGCCGCATCGCCCAACGCGGTGGCGGCTTGCTGCATGCTCTGCTGCGCCTTTGTGGCTTGGTCTGCAGCCGCGTTCAGTTGAGCGGCAACGGTATCTCCGCCCACGGGCAGTGAAGCCGCTTGTTTGGCGAGATCTCGTAAAGCGGCGGCATACTTTCCAAAGCTGTCGGCCTGAGCCTCCACTTTGGATTGCATATCGGTTAGCTTGTTTGATATCTGTGAGGATTGTGAGCCCACATCGGCAAAAGCGGCATCGATTTGCTTGGCAATGGTGTCGTAGGATGAACCGGCCTGCTGCAATGCCGTACCGACGCCATCGGTGGCTCCGGACAATGCCTTGTCGAGGCTGGAGACGCCGTTGCGGGTCTGTTTCAACGCCTTTTTGGTTGTGGCCGCAGCTGAGCCTGTTGATCCCAGCAGCTTATCGGTGGAATCAATGATGCTGTTGGCGGCCCCGAGCAGATTGGCATAGGAATCCATCTGCGACGCAGTGCCGGTCAAACGAGACGACATGGTGGCAATATGACTGGAGGCGTTGTTGACGTACTGCTCCATTTGCGGGCTTTGCGCGTAATCGGCCACGTTGGAAACCAAATCCAGCGCCATGCTCGCCAAGGTCTTCACAAATGTCTGGTCGATGGTCGTGGCCACGGTGGTAGCACCCTGGTCGGTGATATGCGGAGCGATCGGATTGATTTTCTCATTGAGATAGTATTCGAGCTTGGCGTGCTTGATCTTCGGTGAAAACAGCGTCATCATATCGGAGCTGAAGCTCTTTGGAATAATCAGCGCGGCATAGTATTCGCCTGAGTTCACGCCATCGATGGCCTTAGCACGATCCACAAACTGCCAGTCAAGGTCATGATTGGCCCTGAGCGTATTGGTCACGGTTTCGCCGACGTTGATGGTGATCGGCATCAGATCGGACTTATAGCCCTTATCCACGTTTGCCACGGCGACCTTCAAGGCCTTGGTGTTGCCGTACGGGTCCCAGCTGGCGGCGATGTTGTACCAGGCGTACAGTGCCGGCACAATCACCAATCCCATAGCCACGATTACGGCGATCACATTGCGGGTGGCTTGGCGCACGTCACGTACGAATATTTTCCAGATAAGCTTCATCGTGCGCCTCCTTGCCCAGACTGCCCAGACTGACCGGACTGCTCGAACTGTGCGGTGTGCGCAGTCGGCTCGGCGGCCTGATCGCCGAACAGTGTGAGTCGTTCAGTGGTTTCGCCGATATCCGGATTGCTGCCCATCGCCGCTTCGTGACGTCCGTGGCCGTGGAAACGCCGCCACACATATCCGTTGAGCATCACATTGCGGAACTCGTCGGCACTCATGGCACTGACGCCAAGCTGCATGGCGTAGGTTTCGCGTGCGTATTCAACCACAATGAGATAGGCGTCGATAAGAATAATCGACAGAATCCAGGAGGTCAGCATGGCGATTTTCTCTTGGGTGACGAACAGCAGTACCAGGAATACGAACGGGAGTACGGTCAGCAATGTCAGACCGGCAACGATCATCTTTGGGTACCGCGCGAAGAACCGGTGCGCGCGATGAGCGATGATATCGCGCAGTTCCTTGCTGTCGGACACCGTGCGGAATACGGAGTTCAAGCTCACCTGTTCGTTCACCATGCTGTTGTGCTCGGTGATCATCAGGTCGGTACCTCCCAAACGATGGTCGAACAGCGCGTTCAGGTTCATCGCATACCGGCGTACGACAAGTCCCACGAAAAGCGCCGCCGGCAGATACCAGAACAGGTGCAGCATGTCGAGCCAGTAATGGTTCGCGTACAGGCCGGCGATCGGGCCGCGCATCGCGTTGATGCCGTAGGTAAAGGGCAGCCATGGGTGCAGTTCGCGGAAGAAGTTCGGCATCATTTCAATCGGATACAGGCCGGAGGCACCGGGTATCTGCACAATGACCAGAATTACGGCGATGGCTTTGCCGATATGGCGGAACGCCACGGCCAGCGCGTAAATAATGTTGATGTAGACGAACGAACAGAAGATTCCGGCCAAGATGAACAGCAGCGGATGCTCGCATTGGATGCCGAGCACCAGATCGCCAATGGTGGCGATGATGGCTTGCAGGAATCCGATGGTGACCAGCAGCAGCCAGCGGCCAAGATATGCTTGCGTAGCGGTGATACGGCGAATGCCCTCGCGGTCGACCTCAAGCTTGTAGATGGCGATTAGCACGAAACCGCCTACCCACAGTGCCAGATTCGTGTAGAACGGGGTGACTGCGGACCCGTAATTGTCGGTGGCATACACGACTTTCGTGGTCAGGGTGACGGGATTGCCCATGAAGTCGCCGAATCCCTTGTCATCCAGATGCAGCGTATCCCGGATTTTCTGGTAAGCGGCGGAACTATCGAGCGTGGCGATATCGGTGCGTACGGTGGCGACATCGCTGGCCACCTGGCGCAGCGAATCCTGCGTGCTGCTGATGGTGGTTTTTGTTTGGTTCAGGGTATCGACAAGCTGGTCGAACAGTCCGTCGGCCTGATCCAAGGTGCCGGATAACGAAGTCAACGTGCCATCCAGTGTGCCATTCAGGGCGGCGAAACTGTTCAATGATGAGGTGAGCGACGGCATTACGGTGCCGGTCAGCGAGCCGCGCGCGGTATTCAGCGCCGCGATGCCGCCGGTGGTGGTGTTGGTCATGGCTCCGGAAAGATTCGTGGTGGCGTCTTTACCGGAGTTGATGAACTGTGTGGTGTCGGTATGGAAGGTGTTGAGCTGTGTCTGCTGTTTGCTGATCAATGAGTCGAGCGCATCGATTTGTTTCCAGATGTTCTGGCCGACTGGGTCGGTGGTGTCTTTGCCGATGCCGGCTTTGGTCAGCGCGTCTTTCAGATCGCTGATTGACGTTTGGGTGGCATTCAGTGGGGCCGAAAGTGTGTTGGTGATGGTGTCGACGGAGTTCTGCGCGCTGTTGAAGGAGCCGGTGATGCTGCCGGCGGCGTTGTTGACGTGAACGGCCAGTCCGGAGAGTTGTGCTGAACTGGTGTCGAGCGCGCCGACCAGTGTGGTGGAGAAGGCTTGTGACCCGGCCTGTGTTTCCGTCAACAGTGTGCCGGACTGGCGGGAGGCCTTCTGCGCGGCCGCGACGGTCTGCTTGAGTGAGGCGGTGGTCTGTTTGGCGTCGGCGAGAATCGTGTCTGATTGGGCCAGCGTGTCCTGTAAGTCGGTGAGTGAATCCTGAACGGTGTTCAGCGTGGACATCACCGTATTGAGATCATTGATCGTATCGTGCTGGACTTTGCCGGTGGCTTGGTCGAGATCGCCTCCCGCTTCGGAAACGGCCGAGGCAACGGTGGTGGCTACCGTGGTGACGAAGGCGGAGTTGATCTGCTCGTCGATGGTGGTGGCACCGGTGTCGGTGATTTTCGGCGCGATCGCGTTCTTCTTCTCGTTGACGTAATACTTGATTTTTGGCTGTTTGGAGGTTCCGGTCACCGATTCGACCAGGCTGGTGCTGAAATCCTTGGGCAGCACGATGGCTGCATAGTATCCGCCGGTCTCCACGCCGTGGACGGCCTGTTCCTCATTGTCTACGAAGCGCCAGCCGAGTTCGTCGTTCTGCTTGAGTTTCTTGACGACCTGCCGGCCCGCATCGAGATGGCCGACCAGATCGTTGGTGGTGCCTTGGTCTTCATTGGCTACGGCCACTTGCAGATTGCCGGTGGCTGAATAGGGATCCCAGTTGGCGAGAATGTTGAACCATGCGTACAGCGAGGGCAGCATTGCTACGCCGAGCGTCACCACAACGGCAACGGGATTGCGTAAGATACGTCTGCAATCGCGTAGAAAGACTTGCCAAACCGTCCGCATCCAGTCCCTCTTTTCCGGTTCGTAGTCATTGCGGCCACATGCAGTCTATTCCCACCACTGGTGCGGATACTGCTGGTTTGGCGGGTTTTCTTGCAAAACTGGCCGTTGGTTGTCCGCATAATGGGACTGATATGTGAACGTTTGTTGATGGTGCGACACCGGCGGGATGGTTGTGCAATTTTGCCGGTATCCGGTGATGAAATGTTGAGGTGTTGGAACTGAGTCGTCGCAGTGCCGAGACCGAGACGACTCAGTGACGAGCCTATCCGAGGCTATCTCGTTGGTTCTGGTCTCACTGATCCAGACGGAAGCCCTGAGCGGCGGCCTTGTCGAGCAGTGTCTGATGGCTGACATCCTGCCGACTGATCGTGGCGACCTGATCGCTGAAAGCGTCCACCGGACGGTCGGCTTGTCGCAGATCGTAGTACCGGTGAACTTCCTCGTCGAAGGCGGGCAGCTGGTCGAGTACGCCATCGGCGTCAGCCGGGTAGGTGTTCTCGAAGAACTGCATCGTGCGCGGCATGCGCGGCTTGACGGTCGGGTTCTGATCGGGCTTGCCGATGGCCAGACCCAGCACCGGATACGTGTATTCCGGCAGATTCAGCACGTCGATAAGGCCGGGGATGTTGTTGAGCAGAGAGCCGAGAATCACGCAGCCCAGTCCCAGCGAATAGGCGGCGGTCTCCATGGCGTGCAGGGCCAGCACGGCGTCGTTCTGAGCTTGGGTGAAGCGATAGCTGTACTTGAGATGGAATTCGTCGGAAGCGGGATCGATACCCTTGCGTTCGGCGATGCGTGCGTTGCGGTGCTCGTCGATGACGAACACGTACAGCAACGGCGCGGTGGCGATATACGGCTGATGGCCGAATTCGGCGAGCTTGGCTTTGATGGCCGGATCGGTGATGCGGATGGCGGACCAGTCGTTAAGGAACTGGCTGGACGCGGCATGTTGGGCGACGGTTTCGAGCGTGGCGCGGGTATCGTCGTCGATGGCCTCGTCCTTGAACTTACGGATGGAGCGGCGGCCCAGAAGAGCCTCGATTGTTGCGTTGGTAACCATGGCTTTATTGTCGCACGGCAGACGCCGGACGTCACGGTGGATTACCTCACAGTGAAATGCCGATATTGTGTGGCGGAACTGTGCTGGACTGATGGTTCCTGTCGATTGACTGATGGTTCCTTGACGAAATTCCAGCGATGAGTCATCAGTCAGCCAACAGAAACCATCATCCAACCGGGGGATTAGCGGCTGGGCTTGCGATGGCGGTGGTCGACGAACGCCTTGGAGCCCCGATCCGACAGCTGCGAAACCACTGCGCCGAGTGCGGCCGAAACGGCGGCGAATGCCAGACTCATTGCCAGACTTTGCGGCGCGTCTGCCGCCAGTCCCTTGCGCAGATTGCGTTTGCTTGTGCCCTTGTCCCATATCATCTGGAATGCTTTGCCGGCAACCAAGCCTGCCAGCGCTGGGACTGCCGACTTGATGAGCTTGTCGCCCAGAGAATCAGGGTCGTTGAGCCGGTCCTCGCGCAGCCTGTTGACCTTCTCGTCGATGCGGTGCAGGCTGTCGACCGCACGGTCGGCGCTGGAGGGGAAGTCGGTGTTCGTTTCGTCGCTCATGACTCTCAGTCTAATAGCATCTCAATCATCTCAGCGCAAAAGATGGGCGTTAATGGTGGAGTCATGAACGAGCGCAGACTAGAGTGGAGGCATGAGCGAACAGAACGTGAACGGCACCGTTGCCGTCGAGAACTCTCGTGGCGGCAACGGATTTTTGGTGTTGCTGCGCCACGGCCAGACCGTGTGGAGCGAATCCGGGCAGCATACCGGGCGCACGAACATCCCGTTGACCGCGGTCGGCGAGCAGCAGGCAGCGGATGCCGGAAGGCGCCTGCGCGAAGCTTTCCCCGAAGGATTCAGCCAGGGCTGTGTGTTTTCCAGTCCGCTGAAGCGGGCGTGCCAAACCGCTGAACTGGCCGGTTTTGCGGACCACGGTGTGTTGGACGGCATCGCTGAATGGGATTACGGCCGAGCCGAGGGGCGTACGCGCCAGCAGGTGAGTGAGGCCAGCGGTTTTGAATGGGATGTGTGGCGTGACGGGCCGCGCTCGCTGACGCCCACGCTGGAGGGCGATTGGGTCGAGACCTTACCTTCGGGCGAGCAGGTGCCGGTCCATGCCGGGCCTGGCGAGACGCTGGAAGAAGCAGCGGTACGCGCCAAGAGCGCCATCGATGAGATTACGCCGCTGCTGAAAGACGGCCATAATGTGCTGTTGGTGGCTCATGCGCACATCCTGCGCATCCTCACCTCGCAATGGCTGGGCGTGGACCCGCATTTCGCGCGGTTGCTGCGTTTGGATACGGCGCACTACTCGGTGCTCAGCGTCTATAAGGGAGATAACGTCATCGAACGGTGGAACGCCTAGCCCCGGTTGCGCTGTGATTACGCTGGCCTGCCTGCTGCTGCGGGCGGGCCTTTATTGTTTGTGGTGGGAATTGCGGTATGTCGATAAATGATTTGCAAACGATAGCGTCGGCGTGTTGTTTTTTTTGATGGGTATAAGTGGCAATCGATTGCCATGAAAGATATGTTAGCGCTCTCATGATTGCGAACGCTTGCATTGCGATAATGAGGCAAAAATGACTGAATTAATGGGATATTTGTTGACAATGGCCTGAAAATGATGATTTATGACGCGCCGATATTGCTATCGTTTGCAAAAAGAAGCAAACCGTTGCACAATAGTGCATGTCGATAGTCATAAAGGTGCGTGTTAGCGTACCTGTCCTGACCGGGGATGGCCGGGTCGACGATGAAAGAGAGAGGTTCGATGATGAATCGTACAGTGAAGTCAGCAGTCGCGATGGCGGCTGTCGCTGCGATGTCCCTCGGCGCTTTGGCGGCCTGCGGAAGCTCGACCTCCGGCGATGACGCCAAGGGCAAGGTCTACTACCTGAATTTCAAGCCGGAAGCGGCTGATCAGTGGACCGCTCTGGCCAAGGAATACACCAAGGAAAAGGGCGTTGAGGTCAAGGTGCAGACCGCGGCCTCCGGTACCTACGAGCAGACCCTGAAGTCCGAAATCGCCAAAACCGAAGCCCCGACCTTGTTCCAGGTCAACGGCCCGGTCGGCTACCAGAACTGGAAGAAGTACACCGCCGATATGTCCAATACGGATGTGTACAAGGAGCTCGCCAACCAGGATGTGGCCCTGAAGGATGGCGACAAGGTGGTCGGCGTGCCGTACGTGATGGAAACCTACGGCCTGATCTACAACAAGGACATCCTCAACAAGTACTTCGCGCTGGATGGCGCCAAGGCCACGTCCATGGACGAAATCGACAACTTCGACACCCTGAAGGCCGTGGCCGACGACATGCAGGCCCGCAAGGACGAGCTCGGCATCAAGGGCGCGTTCACCTCCGCCGGCTTCGACTCCAGCTCCGACTGGCGCTTCAAGACCCACCTGGCCAATCTGCCGCTCTACTATGAGTTCAAGGATGACAACGTCACCGAGCAGCCGGCCAAGATCAAGGGCACTTATCTGCCGAACTACAAGAAGATCTTCGACCTGTACATCGCCGACTCCACCACCGACCCCACCCAGCTGAGCGCCAAGACCGGAGATGATGCGAACTCCGAGTTCGCGCTCGGCGAGGCTGCCTTCTATCAGAACGGCACCTGGGCTTGGACCGACCTGCAGAAGGCCGGCATGAAGGCCGAATCCGTGGGCATGATGCCAATCTACACCGGTGTCAAGGGTGAAGAGAAGCAGGGCTTGGCCACTGGTTCCGAGAACTACTGGTGCATCAATGACAAGGCCTCCGACGCCGACAAGAAGGCCACCGAGGACTTCCTCTCCTGGGTGATCACCTCTGATACCGGCAAGAAGTCCCTCTCTCAGGACATGGGCTTCACCACCCCGTTCAAGACCTTCGATGATGTCAAGTTTGACAACCCGCTGACTGAAGCCGCTGTTGAGGATCAGAAGTCCGGCAAGACCCAGGTTTCTTGGAACTTCACCATGATGCCGTCCGAAGAGTGGAAGAACAAGGTCGGCCAGGCGCTGCTCGAGTACGCGCAGGGCACCGGCAAGTGGGATGCCGTCAAGACCGCCTTCGTGGACGGTTGGGCTTCCGAATACGAGGCTTCGCACTGAGTCTCATAGAGTCCCATAGCCGATAAGTAACAATCCGCGGCGCCCCTGCCTTTCCTTCTCCGGGGGCGCCGCTTTGTATTGCTGAGTCTCGCACAAAATCGTCCGCCGCAGAAAAGTGTGAGGCACGCACCCGCTCAATCGCACGCTGTGGGGCCATGAATCGGCGATTTTTCGCCATTCTCCACAATGTGCGATTGAGCGTTATTGTGCGGTTGCCTCACACTTTTTCTATGGTGGGCTTTGTTGTGTGAGCCTACTTAACGCGGGAGGTGGAGGAGCGGACCTTCAGCTGGGCCGGGAACACGATGTAGGGTTGCTCAATCGGCTTTTCGTCAATGAGATCGAGCGTCATGCGGGCTGCCACGCGGGCCATTTCCACCGGATCCTGGCGGATGGTGGTCAGGCCGATATCGCCGGTGTAGAAACTATCGTCGTAGCCGATCAACGAGACGTCGCCGGGCACGGAGAATCCATTGCGCTCCAGCTGGAACATAAGCGGCAAAGCAATGCCATCCTCTTGGCATGCGATGGCGGTGGGCATCTCGTCTTGGCTTATGAGTTGGTTGACCACGTCGCTGATTTCATAACGTCCATCGTCATCGACCTTGCAGACGATAACCTGCGGCTCGATGCCTTCCCTGCGGCAGCAGGCGGTGAATGAGTCGAATCGGCTTTGCACGGAGAAGCTCAGCGACACCTCGCGATTGGTGCTGATGTAGGTGATGCGGCGATGTCCGAGATTGATAAGATGGCGGGCGGCCAGCGTGGAGCCCGGCACATCGTCGATATTGCCGGCGGCGGTAAAGCCGCGGGCTTCGGGTTCGACTGAATTGATGCCGACGATCGGCACGCCGACCGAAGCCAGTTGCGCGATTTCGTTGTTGTCGATATCGAAAGACGCCACAATCACGGCATCGGCGTTACGGCGTACCGGCAACATCTCGAAGAATTCCTTGCGCTCCTCGATGCTGGAAATCTGGAATACCGAAATATCGTAGCCCTGCGTGTGCAGCACCTCGTTGAGCCCCTCGATGACCGAGGCGGTGAACCACAGGCGGATATGGCCGCTCATCAGTACTGCGATGCGCAGGGAGCGGCCGGATTTCAGGGCCGCAGCCGAGCGGGAGAGTGAGAAATTGAGTTTGTCGGCGATGGCGAGCACGCGCTCGCGGGTCTTGGCCGACACCAGATCCGGCCTGGTGAAGGAACGTGAGACGGTGGAGATGGAGACGCCGGCCTCGCGGGCGACATCCTGAATGCTCGTAGCCATTGCAGCCCCCTTGCGTTGAATGGAAAATCGCAATACACATGCACAACTGACTCCAGTGTACATGCTGATTGATTGATCTGCGGCGATGACAACGATTGTATTACAAACGTTTGCAAAGTGTCTATGTCGGCGTTAGATTGGCTTTATATAGCCATTATCTTAGGTGAAAGAAGATTGCTGGAGCCGGAGTGTGCTCGAACTTGAAACGCCTAAAATGACAACGTTTGACATATAATGATTCGACGTTTACTATGAACATAGGCTTGAACGAGAACAGGCCGTGCATGCGGTTCTCGATCGGCAAGCTCGCATTGAGTTGAACTCCGCAGCCGGCGCACGATGCAGTGTCACAACGCAGCGGACTCAAGGAGGAGGAAAAGTCATGATCAGCATGGCTGGCAAGGCGATACGCAGATGGTGGGCGCTGTTCGCGCTCCCCACATTCGCCGCATTCATCATCGGGTTCCTGGTGCCCTTCATCATGGGCGTCTACTTAAGCTTCTGCGAATTCACCACCGTTACCGACGGTGAATGGGTGGGGCTTAAGAACTATGGCAAAGCGTTGAAAGACAAGGAATTCCTGCACGCGCTCGGCTTCTCCACCGCGTTCACCATCGTGACCACCATCGTGATCAACGTGATCGCCTTCGCCATCGCCTACATGCTGACCAAGGCGATCAAGGGCTCCACGCTGTTCCGCTCGGTATTCTTCATGCCGAACCTTATCGGCGGCATCATCCTGGGCTACATCTGGCTGCTGCTCCTGAACGGCGTACTAGCCCACTGGGGCCGCGCCCTGACCTATAAGGCGTCCTACGGGTTCTGGGGCTTGGTCATCCTGGTGTGCTGGCAGCAGATCGGCTACATGATGATCATCTACATCGCCGGCCTGCAAGCCCTGCCCACCGATGTGCTGGAGGCCGCGGCCGTGGACGGCGCCAACGGACGGCAGACCATGTTCCGCATCATCATCCCGCTGATGATGCCGTCCATCACCGTGTGCTCCTTCCTGACCGTGACCAACGGTTTCAAGCTCTACGATCAGAACCTCGCATTGACCAACGGTGCGCCGAGCAACATGTCTGAAGGTCTGGCGCTGAACATCACCCGCACCTTCTACGGCCGTATGGGCTGGGAAGGCGTCGGCCAGGCGAAGGCCGTGCTGTTCTTCATCCTGGTCGCGATCATCGCCCTGATTCAGAACAAGCTCACCACGAGCAAGGAGGTGGCAGCCTGATGAACGAGAACAAGCCTGTGAAGCATGGCGCATTATGGACCGTGCTGTTTGCCGTCGTCTCCCTGTTCTGGATTTTCCCGATCGTCCTGGTGCTGATCAACTCCTTCAAGCAGAAGGCGTACATCTCCAAGAACGCCTTCTCCCTGCCTGCCGGCAAAGCGTTCGTGGGACTTGAGAACTATGTGCGCGGCATCGAGACCACGCAGTTCTTCGCTTCCTTCGGCTGGACGCTGCTTATCACCGTCGGCTCGGTGGCGCTGATTCTGGTGTGCACCTCGATGTGCGCATGGTGGATCGTGCGCGTGAACAACTGGGCTGCGAAGCTGCTCTACACCCTGTTCCTGTTCAATATGATCGTGCCGTTCCAGATGGTGATGTTCACCCTCTCCAAGATCGCCGACATGCTGAAGCTCAATACCCCGTGGGGCCTGTGCATCGTGTACCTCGGTTTCGGTGCCGGTCTGGCCGTGTTCATCTTCACTGGCGTGATCAAGGGCATCCCGCAGGAGCTTGAGGAGTCCGCCATGATCGACGGCGCGTCAGTGCCGCGCATCTTCTTCCAGATCGTGGTGCCGATTATGAAGCCGTCGATCGTCTCGGTGGCCATCCTCGAAGCCATGTGGATCTGGAACGACTACCTGCTGCCGTACCTGACGCTCGACCTCGGCAAGTACAAGACCGTCTCGGTCGCCGTGCAATACCTCAAGGGCGGCTACGGTTCCGTGGATATGGGCGCCATGATGGCCTGCCTGGTGCTGGCCATCATCCCCATCATCGTCTTCTACTTGGTATGCCAGAAGTATATAGTCTCTGGTGTCATGGCGGGCGCGGTCAAGGGTTGAGCCCGACAATTTGGCTCCCCTCCCTGAGGGGAGCCAAAAGCTGTACAAGGAGTAGTTGATGAACTGGCTGGCACCGGACTCGAAATTCATGCGCGCGTGGAGCAATCTTGTTGACGGCGTGTGGATCAACATTCTGATGCTGGTCACCTCTATTCCGCTCATCACCATCGGTGCGGCCCTGACCGCCGGTCATGATGCTTGTCGCCGCTCCATCGAGGGCGAGGGCAAAGGCGTAACCGCCAACTACTTCAAGTCATTCAAAGCCAACTTCATCAAAGCCACACTGCTGTGGCTGCCGTTCTTGGTGGCGCTGATTGCACTGGTCTGGTCATGGATCGTCCTGCAGATCACGCCGCTGCTCATCATCAAATTCGCGCTGACCATCCTCTGGCTTATCGGTTTCGAATGGGTGTTCGCGCTTCAGGCACGCTTCGAGAACACCGTGGCCGGCACCTTGAAGAACGCCTTCATCTTCGGCATCTCCCACATCGCGATGACCGTGGCCCTAGTCCTCGTGGATGCCGTGTTCGTGGCGCTGCTGGTGGCCAGCTGGTTCTACATGCCCGGTGGACTGTTCCTCCTGGTGATCCTTGGTTACGGCACCATGCTGATGCTCCATATCCCCGTTACCGAGCGTGTTTTCAATCCATATCTCATTGACTAGGCGGGTTCTCTCGCGAATATGCGGCGATCTTCGAGGTCTGAGCGCTCTCTGTCCACGCAAGCGCGGTAAAGATAACAAATTGATAACAGTTTGGGGCGGCTGGCGGAGCGGGGTGCCGATTGAGGGGGTATTAGTGATTGGCTTGGAAGGGGGCTTTTGACATACGGGGGGTGTTCGGACTGGGCGGTTGCCCCCGTAAGTGCTTATATACATAAGGAATCTGGCACACTGAGTCTCAGTGCCGTAATGGTATCATCGCAAATAATGTTTGCGTTCACGTAGAGGCGAACGAGACACCCGACAAGTGGGTCGAGGCAAAGGACAAGGAGAGATGCGGTGAAGCATTGGAAGAAGATGGCAGCATCGTTGATTGCAATATCAACGATGGTGGCAGTAGTTCCGACGACGTATGCCATGGAATCGGAAGATTCCCAACCACAGACAACCGATACCGCGACAGTGCAGACTACTAAGGCTGCTGAACCGACGCTGCTCGCCAGCTGGGACTTCACGGGCAAAAACGGCACCACGAACAGCGCGATTGCCGATTCGACCGGCAAGTACAACCTGACGCTGAAAGACAACGCCAAGATCGAACAGTACGGTGACCGCAGCAACAATGAGGCGCTCTCACTGCGCGGCGGTGGCCAGTACGCCCAGATCGATGACCAGCTGTTCAAGGACGCCGGCGACTCCTTCACTCTGGAGTTCGCGTCCAAGACTCGTCACGACGACAGCGGCAAGTTCTTCTCGTTCATCGTCGGCAAGGACGGTTCGAACGACGCCAACACCACCGATCAGTCCAACGCCAACAAGTACCTGATGTTCTACAACAGCAAGACCGCCATCAAGGGCGTTATCTCCAACAACAACTGGGGTAACGAACAGGGATCCAAGGTCACCGTTTCCGGCAACGACAACAGCTGGGCCGATTACAAGATTGTCGTGGACGGCACCAACCTTGCCGTGTTCCGCAACAATGCCCTGATTATTTTCAAGGCCAACACCGGCATCAAGATGAGCGATCTCGGCGCGACCACCGCCTACATCGGCAAGTCGTTCTACTCCGTCGATGAGTACTGGAATGGTGCAATGGATGACATCAAGGTCTACAGGGGCGCTGACCTGACCATGCCGACCGCCGTTGCGATTTCCGGCACCGGTGTGGTGAACAACAAGCTCACCCTGATTGAGAAGGACTCCACCAAGCTCACCGCCACCGTCACCCCGGACGACGCTGTGAGCAAGAACGTCACCTGGTCCTCCTCCGATGAGTCCGTGGCCAAGGTCGCCGCAGACGGTACTGTAACCGGCGTTAAGGCTGGTACTGCCACCATCACCGCCACCACTGAGCTGGGTGGTTTGAAGGCCGAACTGCCCGTCACCGTTGAGCCGATGAACGCCAAGAACGCTGCCGAAGCCGACCTCAACGCCGCGATTTCCGCGCTGAAGACCACCACCACCGAGAACCTGCCGCTAGTTGCCGAAGGCACCAAGAATGGTTCTGCGATTACGTGGAAGTCCTCTGATGAAAAGCTCATTACCGGCACTGACGCCAAGTACGAGGCTCCGAAGAACGGTATGGCCGATCCGTATAAGGGTGCCGGCGTGGTGACTCGCCCGGCTTACGGCGACGGTGATTCCAAGCCTGTCACACTGACCGCCACTGCCTCCTACAACGGTGGCGAGGTCGTGACCAAGACCGTGGAAGTCACTGTCAAGGAACAAACCCGCTCCGTTCCGGACGGCGCTTATGCGGCCGTGACCTTCCTTTCCGATGGGGCCACCACCAACGGCAAGATCGGTGAGGCGCTGTACGAGTCCGCCACCGACGGCAACAACTTCTTCTCGTTCAGCGAGATTAACAGCGGCAACCCGGTTATCGTCTCCAACACCGATACCAAGGGCCTGCGTGACCCGTATGTGCTCAAGTCCAAGGACGGCGACAAGTTCTACATGATCGCCACCGACCTCAAGGTCTCCTCGCAGGGCTGGGGCCAGAACCAGCAGTATGGCTCTCTGAAGCTTGAAGCATGGGAGTCCACCGATATGGTGAACTGGACTCGCACCAACGTCGAGGACGGCGACACCGGTATTAAGGTCAACGCCGACAACATGGGCATGACTTGGGCACCGGAAGCTTTCTGGGATGACGCGCTGAACTCCTATGTGGTGTTCTGGTCCTCGCGTGAATACACCGATGACACCCGTGCCACCGCAGTGAAGAGCTCGAAGACCAACGGCGCATACAACATCCTTGTGATGGCCACCACCCGCGACTTCAAGACGTTCACTCCGGCCGAGAAGTGGCAGGATACCCAGTACTCCCGCATTGATTCCACCGTGTTCAAGATTGGCGATATGTACTATCGTCTGACCAAGAACGAGGAAAGCGGCAAGGCCGGCGATTACATCACCAACGGCAAGTCCACGTTCCTTGAGCGTTCCCAGTGCCTGACTTGCACCACCACCACCGCTGACCCGAACGCCGATACGACCAAGACCTGGCAGCTCGTTGACCAGAACATCCTGCCGTTCGAAGGCCCGGAGTCCATCAAACTCAATGCTGGCGACCCGAACCAGAATGAGGCTGGCGATGCGATGATCATCATGGCCGACTCCGGCGGATACAAGCCGTACATGACCTCCGAGTCCGCCATCGCGGCGTCCAGCTGGACCAACCGTCTGTCCTCCACCGACGGCTGGGGTACCGAGAAGCAGTGGGGTCCGAATGTCACGGGTAAGGTGACCCCGACCAACATGCCGACCCCGACCCGCCACGGCGCGTTCGTGAACGTGTCCGCTGCCATCGCGGAGAACATGCACAAGTGGAATACCTCCACCCCGACCACGCTGCCCGCTGTTGACTCCGCTACCAAGGCCGAGTACAACGCCGAAACCCGCGAACTCACCGCCACGGTGACCGCCGCTGACAAGGGCACGCTCGCCGGCTCGGTGAAATTCTCTGCTGGCGACTGGTCCAAGACCGTGAAGCTCAGCGCCGAAGGCATGGCCACCGTAACCCTCCCGGTCACCATCTCTGGCACTGTTGCGGTCGCCTACGACGGCTACACCGATGGCTTGGTAAACCCCTCCTCGACCGAGGTGGCCGGCATCGAGCAGGGCAAGGTCGATTTGGTTGAGCTCAACAAGCAGATCGCCGCTGCCGAAGCGCTCAAGGAATCCGATTACACGGCTCATTCCTGGGCTGCGCTCGCCAAGGCACTGCAGGTCGCCAAGGCTGCGCTCGCTTCCTCCGACCAGGCTGTGGTTGACAAGGCCGCCGCTGATCTGAGCGCCGCCATCGCAGCATTGCAGAAGGCGGAAACGCCCACCAAGCCGGATACCGGCGATGGTGACAACAAGGGCGATAACGCAGGCGACAAGACCGACAACAAGACCGATGACACCAAGTCTGACGGCAAGTTGCCGGCCACCGGTGCCGCCGTATATGGCGTGAGCGGTGCCATGGTGCTGCTCGCCGCTGCCGGCATTGCGCTGTCCATCTGGCGCAAGCGCCGCGCATAACTGAGTAGCTGCTCACTGCAACGCACAGAAAATCGCACAGTATATGTGTGATTTTCTGTGCGTTTTAATGTATAACAGCACATGCGTCATTTTTTATTGCATTGGTGTGGTCATGCTAAATGTATGTGCTGTAGAACCTGTGTACCGTACCAGTGAACGCTAACACTAAACTTATAAGTGCTTACATTTGGGCGTGCTATAGCGCATCGGTGTTGTCCCCGGAAAACGGCGTTGTTCGTAGGGGCGGATTGGTGGGCAAGCGCAGTCAAATGTAATACGAATCAGCAAACGAGGAAGTGCTGATTCGTACAAGGAGACGCAAAAGTGGCCGATAAAGGAGCAGCCAAGCGCCATAGCGATAACAATTTGATAACAATCTAGCAAGGATGCGAGGAAAGGAACTCGATGAGGAGAGTTACTCGATTGGCGGCCTGCTTGGCTGCGGTATCAACGCTGAGCGTGGGACTGGTTACGCCGGTCACCGCGTTGGCTGACGATACGACACCTCAGGTGCAGCAATCCGTTCAGACGAGCGATGCTCAGGCTGCTGCGGCTGTAGACCCGCTTGCCGGCTTCGATTTCAATAGCGACCCGGACGATGGTGCATTCGCCAGTGCTCAGGGTGACGCTAAGGCCACCGTGCAAGGCACGGCGAATCTCGTCAACGGAAAAGATGACGACAACGGCAAGGCCGCCCAGCTCGGCAGCGGTTTCTGGCTGAACGTGACCAAGTCCGATGGCAGTGCACTGCTCAACGGTTTTGATGATGTGACGATCAGCTATGACAGCAAGGCGGCTGCGACCGGTGGCCAGTGGACTGTGTTTGCCGCGCCGACCGCCGGTGCGGTGAACGGCAGCGCCCCCACCTACGTCGGTGTGCTCGACCGCACCGACAAGACCCGCGTGGAACGCTATCTCAACGGCCGCGCATCCGACATCGCCACCATCGACAAGAACACCGGTACGAAGGATGCTTGGAAGCATGTCGATCTCGTCATCTCCGGCAAGACCGCGAAGCTCTATGTCGATAAGAAGTTCGTGGCGAGCAACGTGAACGGCGAGGATCTCAAGAGCATTCTTGGCGGCTCAGGTGGCGTGCTGCAAATCGGCAAAGGCAACTGGGGCAACGGTGAATACTTCACCGGTTTGCTCGACAATCTCACGATTTATGGCTCCGCGCTTTCCGCGGCCGATCTCGGCATCGCATCGCCTACTGCAATCGAGATCTCCGGTTCCAATGTGAAGGACGGCAAGCTGAGTCTCAAGGAAGGCAACTCCGCATCCCTGTCCGCAACCGTCACCCCTGAAGGCGCTGAGCCTACGGTGACATGGGAATCCAATAATCCGGCTGTGGCTACTGTGGATACCAACGGCAAGGTCACCGGCGTGAAGGCCGGCACCGCCACCATTACAGCGGCTTCCGAAGCTGACGCCGCCAAGACCGCCGAGCTCAAGGTCACCGTCACCGAGGTCAAGGCCGATGACGCCTACGGCTACGTGATGGTCCACTTCATCGAAAACAACAAGGGCTACGCCGAGAAGATCTACCTCGACATCTCGCGCGGCGATGACGCCACCCAGTGGGATACGCTCAACGGCGGCGAGCCGATTCTGGTGAGTAACGAATCCACCACCGGCGTGCGCGATCCGTTCATCGCCTACAACCCCGAGTCGAAGACCTACTACGTGCTGGCCACCGATTTGCGTGTGTTCGGCGGCGATAATGCCGGTTGGGGCACGTGGGCTACAGGTTACAGCACCAAGTTGCATGTGTGGTCGTCCAAAGATCTCATTCACTTCAACGACATGACGGAACTGGAGACCGCCACCGCCGACAAGTACACTGCCAATCCGAACAAGAGCCAGACGCTCACCGATTCCGTGACCGGCAAGACCATCTCCGAGATCGGCATGGCATGGGCTCCTGAGGCTACGTGGGTGCCGAACTTCTATGATCTCAACGACGACGGCCAGCTCAACGGTTCCGATAAGGACAACCCGAAGAACCAGCAGGGCGGCGCATTCGTTGTGTATTGGTCTGTCTCCGCCAAATACGATGGCGAGAACAGTCAGCCCGGCAAGAAGGTGACTCACGTGTTGTGGGCGGCCACCAAGGACTTCACCAACGAGACTTACATGTTTGGCGGCGTCTTCGTGCCTAACAGCAAGTACAACCGTGGCAACACCATCGACACCACGATGCTGCAGAACGGTTCCCGCACATACCGCACCACCGGCTCCGGCGTGATCTTCATGGAATACACCGATCGTGCCGATTGGTGGCGTACCAACGATCAGGGCCAGTACGCGACCGACCCGGCCAAGGGCTGGGTGTTGCGCCAGACCAACATCGGACACACGCTCGGCAGCGCGCAGGAAGGTGCCAACGGTTTCAAGGTCAACGGTGAGAACAAGTGGTACATGTTCGTTGACAACTATGGATCTGTCGCTTCCGGTGCCCGCTACGGCTACAACCTACTCGAAGCCGACAACCTCGATTCCGAGAATCCGTGGAGCGTCCTGAAGGCCGACGACTACTTCCTCACCGCCAACACCAAGCACGGTGGCATTGTTTCGCTCACCAAGGCCCAGTACGACGCGATTCGCGCGGCTGATGCCAAGGCTTCCGACAACGCCGACCTGAAGGCCGAGGATGTGACGGTGGATAAGGGTTCTGCCGATATGGACATCACTGCCAAGCTGCCGAAGACGCAGCAGGTCACTCTTGCCAACGGTTACGGCACTGCCAAGCGCGACGTGATGTGGGACGTTTCCAACGTCGACACCTCCAAGCCCGGCGAGTACACCGTCACCGGCACGGTCGACACCATCGGCGCGAACAAGAACCACTGGAAGTGGACGAACGCCGCCGGCGAGTCGAAGACCGACGAGGACGACCTCATCAACTCCGGTGCGAACGCGAACAACAACTGGAAACAGACCGGTGGCTTTGTCGACAACGAAACCGCCAACAAGAACCGCACGCTATACAGCTCCACCGCCATCACTGTGACCGCCAAGGTGACCGTGACCGGCGAAACCGAGCCGACCGACCCGGATTTGCTCGCCGACTTCACCTTCGAGAACGCCGGCGAGACCTTCGACGGCGGCAATGCGACGGGTGCCACTCAGGGCACCGCCACGCTCGCCGACGGCAAGGACGGCAAGGCCGCGAAGCTCAGCAAGAACTTCTGGCTCAACGTCACCGCCAAGAACGGCGACGCTCTGCTCAAGGGCAAGAACGACGTGACCATCAGCTACGATGTCAAGCCTGACGTCTCCGGCAACACCGGCTGGACCTTCTTCGCCGCCTCCAACGCCACCAAGCAAGAGTACGGCCAGGAGCACTACGTCGGCGTGCTCGACAAGACCACCGGTATTACCGTCGAACGCTACAACAACAACGATGGCAAGCGCGATTCCTCCGGCAACGTCTCATACACCAAGACGAACGCCGACTGGAAGCACGTCGATATCGTGATTTCCGGCGCAACCGCTAAGCTGTACATCGACTCCAAGCTGGTAGCCGTGAACAACAACGGCCAGAAGCTCACCGACATCCTCGGTGCTGATGGCGGCGTGCTGCAGATCGGCAAGGCCAACTGGAGCAACGGCGAGTACTTCTCCGGTCTGCTCGACAACCTCAAGATCTGGGGCAAGGCCCTGAGCGACGACGAGCTTGGCGTGGAAAGCGCGAAGACCGACTACGCCGCCGCGCTCGCCATCCCGGCGCAAATCACCGGCGACCTGCCGAGCACTGTGCTGGGCAAGACGGTTACTTGGTCCGCGACCGGCGACGGTGCGAAGCTCGTAGCCGCAGACGGCAAGGTCACGCAGCCGAAGTCCGGCGAGAAGGCCGTAAAGGTCAAGCTCACCGCCACCATCGACGGCGTGGATAAAGCTATCACCGCCGAATCCGAAATCCTCAACAACGGCGGCGAAATCGCTTCCTACGTCAAGGATGTCGATCGCTCCGACCAGAACGGTGCCAAGTACGACCCGCTCGCCTACAACGACGATCGTCGCGCCGACTCGCTGTACGTGGCCGCCAAGGCCGCCGATGGCAGCAAATGGGAGCCCCTGAACCGTTCGCAGTCGATTCTGTCGGTCAAGTGGGACGGCTCGCAGTCTGCCAAGCTGAATGCGCAGATGGGCTCACCCGCTTTCTTCCGTGCGGAGGACGGTACCCTTGGTGTGGTTTCCTCGCAGAACAACGCCACCGGTGCGATTTACGTGTGGGATGGCAAGGGCGACGGTGCCACGTTCACCAACGAGCGCGCTATCACCGTGACCGACAGCTCCATCGTCACCAACCCGCGCATCGTCTATGATGCCGCCTCCAAGGGCTACAAGGTCTTCTGGGCCGATGGCCTGAGCGGCGAAGGCCGTATGGCCACGCTTTCCGACCTGACTGCCAAGGCAACGGTCGGCGAGACGCTCAAGGCCGACGCGGTTGCGATGGGTGTGGGCGACGTGACCGAAGGTCTGCCCGCATGGGCCGGCGAAGGCCAGACCCGCGCATTCGCTGTGAGCTCCTCTGAATTCGATGCGTTCTACAAGAACTATGTCGATCTGCAGAACACCGGCGTTAAAGCTCTGGGCGGCGCAACCGTGGAGAACGGTGCTTCCGCCGAGGACGTCACCGCAGCGGTTTCCGGAACGCAGGCCACAATGACCTACAACGACGGCTCCACGAAGACCTTCAACGTCGACTGGAACGCCGATGATCTGGCCGCCGTGGACACCTCAAAGGCCGGCACGCATGAGGTCAAGGGCACTGTTCAGCAGACCACCGAGGCCATGTACAACGACGCTCGCGCCGATCCGGACATCTTCTACAACGAAGACGATGGCTACTACTACCTCACCGGTTCCACCTATGAGGTAAAGTCCACTGATTCGACCAACAACCAGAAGGACAGCTACCGTTCCATCGGCCTCAAGCGCGCCAAGACCATCAACGGTCTGAAGGATGCTGAGGAACACATCATCATCAAGCCGGAGAACGGCACTCCGGGCCACGAAGACCAGTACCCCAACTCGTTCTACGGTTGGAGCGCGTTCATTTGGGCCCAGGAGTTCCACAAGATCAACGGCAAGTGGTGGATTGTGGCCGGCTTCCACAAGGGTGCCTCGTCCGCGAACGGTGGCTGGTGCAACAACACCATCCTCATCCCGTACACCGGCGACGAGCAGTCCATCAAGGATGGCGGATTCCTCGAGGCCGAGAACTGGGGCGAGCCGACCGTGCTGGAAGGCGCCGCATTCGACGTGACGTACTTCGAGCGCGAGGAGAACGGCAAGGCCCAGGGCTACTGGCTCTTCCCGAAGAGCGCAGGCCTGTACCTTGCCAAGGCAAAGATGGGCGATGGCGTCACTCCGCTGGTGGATGGCAGCCTTGAGCACATCTATCAGGTCAGCCAGCAGTTCGAGTACGGCAAGTATGCGCCTACCCCCGAAGACAACTCTGAAGGTTCTGATCAGGCAATCGTAGAGGCACCGTTCATGTTCGAGCATGGCGACTACGTCTACATTGCCTATGCGGGGGCCACGGTGGATAAGTATTACAACACCAACGTGATGCGTGCCGCCAAGAATGCCGACCTGCAGGATCTGTCGAGCTGGACCACGGCCGACTTCCCGTCGTTCGACACCAACGACACCTACACCGGTGCCTACGGTGCGGATGAGGCCTCGTACGAGCGCAAGCAGGCCGGCCCCGGCCACATCTCGCTTGCACATGATGAGGCCGGCAACATCGTCATGGCCTACCACGCACGCCCCTACCCGGAAATTCACTCCGGTTCCGCGGCGGGTGGCCTGTTCGATCAGGACCGCAATACGTGGGTCAAGGCCGTGAACGTGCGCGCCAACGGCATGCTCGACATGTCGCTGACCAAGGATCAGGAGGTTGCTCCGGCCAACCGCACGGTGACCATTACGGTGACCGTCGGCGAGCCTGATACGCCGGTTGAGCCGTCCATCACCGGCATCCGCGTCAAGAGCGAGCCGACAAAGACCAAGTACACGGTGGGCGAGCAGTTCTCCGCCGATGGTCTTGTGATCGAGGCGACGATGTCGGACGGCACGGTGAAGACGCTCGATGCCACCGACTACACGGTCGGCGACGTGGACATGTCCGCTGTGGGCACCAAGACCGTCACCGTCACGCTCAAGGCCAACGATCAGCTCACCACGTCGTTCGTGGTGACCGTGAGTGCCAAGACCGAGCCCGGTAAGCCCGGTTCGGGCGACGGTTCCGGCGATGGTGCAGGCAGCGATAACGGTAACGCTGGTACGGGAGCAGACTCCGGTCTGCCGTCCTCTGGTGCCGCCGTGCTAGCCCTCGGCACAGCCCTGGTCGCTCTCACCGCAGCTGGTGCCGGTCTGGAAGCCTGGCGCAAGCGCAAGGACTGAGCAGGCCTAGTCTGCATAGCTCCTCTCAGTCCGCCTCAGATGGACTGAGAGGAGCCCAACAAACGTGGTTTCCCAATAAACACACTTCACAACTTAACAACCAACTCAGCCACCCCACCATTCAATGAGGAGAAATATATGGGCAAGTGGAAGAAAACGGTAGCGTCGGTAGCGGCGCTACCGGTCATGATTGCGGGACTGGCCTTAGGTCCAGTCACCGCGATGGCGGCAGACAACGACGGAGGTCTGACGGACGCTAATCTCGTCGCATCCTACGATTTTGAGGATGCCAACGACAAAGGAAAGGACATCTCCGGCAACAATAACGACCTGACCGTCAAGGGCGAGAATGTCGAATACGGCGTACCCGGAGACCATCAGTCAGGCGGCAACGCCATCCAGTTGCGAGGCAACGATGGTCAATACCTCGAACTGCCGAACGGTCTGCTCAATGGCACCGACTCCTTCACCGTGCAGTTCGACTCGAAGTCCCGCATGGCTGCGAACGACAACTTCTTCTCGTTCACCATCGGCTCCGACAACCAGAAGTACTTCTTCTCCCGTCTGCGCCCAACCAGCGTGTACACTGCCATCACCAAGGCCTCCAACGGTAACGAGCAGGGCGTGACCGCTACGCAGTCCGCGAACGTGTGGCACACGTACCGCATTTCCGTGAGCCCGACCTTCATCGCCACGTTCATCGACGGCAACCTTGCCGCCATCAACAAGAACGTGACCACGAAGCTCTCCGAGCTCGGCACCGACCTGCCGATGAACTTCGGCAAGTCCACATGGGCCGGCGACAAGTACTACAACGGCGGTCTTGATAACATCAAGATTTGGAAGGCTGCCTACGTCTCCGACGGCATGGTGTGGGATGGCGTGACCCTGCCCGGCTCCACCGAAGGCAGCGTGACTCTGCCTGCCAAAGATGCGCTCGGCAACACGATCACATGGTCTTCGTCCAACACCGCAGTGCTCGGCAACGACGGCACACTCGTCAAAGCCCCGGCCCAAGACACCGATGTGACGTTCACAGCCAAGTCCACGGTCAACGGCATCGAATACACGAAGACATTCACGGTGAACGTGGCTGCGGCCATCACCACCGCCGACGCAGCCGCCGAACGACTGCTGGTTGACTACCAGCTCACTGCCGGCGCAACGCTGCCGACTGCAATTGCTGCGGCCCCTGATGCGAAGGTGACGTGGAAGTCCTCCGACACGAGCCTCGTCAAAGACGATGGCACAGTCGTTGGCACAAACGGCGACGCTGAGAAGACCGTCGACCTTACTGCGACGGTTACGCTCGGCACCACCAGCACCACAAAGAAGTTCACCGGCGTGCGCGTTATGCCGAAGAGCGCCCAGAAGCTCTCCTCCTACACTCGCGACAGGTCCATCAACGGTGGCTCCCGCGTGGGCAATGCCTTGCATCTGGCACTGAACAACGGCACTACGACCACTGCGCTCAACACCAACTACGGTGTGGCTTTTGCCGAGGCGAAGATCAACGCAACCGCAAACACTGAATCCACTGAAGTTCGTGGTCTCGTAGACCCGTACTTGTTCCAGTTGAAGGATGGCAAGTACGCCTATGTGGCAGTGTTCACTGATGTGAACGGCAATCGCGTAGATGGCGGCCAGGTTGCTTTCTCTACCTCCAGAAATTTGACGGACTGGTCCGGCAAGCCGAATGAGGACGAGCGTGGCGACGTGGTTACTGTCACCTCTGACGCTACTCTGTTTGATGCCGGTTCCATCGCAGCTGGATACGACGCTTCCGCAGGCGAATACCGTATCTCGTGGAAGGTGAACGGCGCTGCCAAGTACGTGACGACCAAGGACTTTAAGACCTTCTCTGAAGTCAAGAACGGCGTAGGCTTCGAGCGCACGCAAGCTGACTTGACCGGTATCGATAATGCGGTTGCTGGCAGCGGCAACGCCATCGCGCTTACCAAGGATGTTGCTGACAGCCTGACCGAGAGGTTTGGCCGCGTGCACAACACTGGTGTGGAAGTCCCGACAGACATCACCGTGCAGGCTAACAAGACCACCAAGGATGACCTGCTCGCGCAGATCAACGGCGGCGCAGAGCTCGACAACGGCAACCTCTCCAAGGGTGCCACAGCAACCGCCGCTTACTCCGATGGCTCCACCTTCGACTTCCGCGTCAACTGGAATCAGGACGATCTGAACAAGATTGACCTGACCGAGGCCGGTGCTTATGAAATCAGCGGCACCATCAACCAGCAGAACTACTCCGAGCAGTTCCCGATGATGAGCAACCGCGCCGATCCGAACATCGTGTACTACAACGGTAAGTACTACGCCATGGGCACCTCCGATACCGGCGGTATGAAGACACTGTTCATCCGATCCTCCGATACGCTCGCCGGGCTGAAGGATCAGAAGGCCGGCACCGCAACTGAAGGCGGCTACAAGGTCGAAGGTCAGGATGTGTACCTGTTTGGCGAGAACGATGGTTTGGGGCACAAGGGTTACCACTGGGCACCTGAGCTGCACGTTATCAACGGCAAGCTGTACTGCTTCTATGCTACCTTCCCGACCGGTAAGGCCGGTGATGAAAACATCACTAATTCTCCCAACTGGGCCGGTCCATCTGCTTACGTGATGGAGCTCAAGGATGGCGGCGATCCCACCAAGACCGCCGACTGGATTGAGCATCGCGTGCAGGCCAAGGATGGCGGCGTGCTGTCCCCGCACGGTCTGTCCATCGACATGACCTACTTCGAGGCTGGCAGCAAGTCGTACATTGCTTGGAGCCAAGGCGATCAGGAGCGTAAGGGTGCCAAGGCCAACGTGTCCATTGCCGAGGTCAACTCGGACAAGCCGTGGCAGGCCATCACCGAGCCGCAGCGTCTCATGCGCCCCGAATGGGGTTGGGAGCTGGACGGCGTGAATGAGGGCCCGAACGTCCTCGTCTCCGGAGGCAAGGTGTACATGGTGTTCTCCGCGCAGCTGGTCACTCCGCAGTATGCCACCGGTATGCTCATCGCAAATGTCGGTGACGACTTGACCGATCCGGCCAGCTGGACGAAGTCCAACTACCCGTGGTTGCACAACGGTACTTTCGCCGGTCAGTTTGGCTTGGGCCACAACTCCTACTTCACTGACCCGTACGGTGATACGTACAACGTGTATCACGCGATGACCAGTGGCACCAACAACACGGCTCGCCATGCCGGTGTTGTTCCGGTGCACTTCCGTGCCGATGGCACGCCGATTATCGACATGACCACTAGCGAGGAGCTCGACCAGTCGAAGAAGAACGTGACGCTGAAGGTTGTGGTGACCGAGGATCAGGTGTCTTCTGATGCCACGCTCAAGTCGCTGAACGTTGCCGGTTCCGATATCGACCTCGACACGGCTGCCTCCACTGAGGGTGCCGCGCTTGAAGTCGACGATCCGAGCAAGGTGACCGATGCCGATGTGAAGGCCGAGGTGAACGATGCCAACGCCAACGCCACCGTGGACGTGGCGAACAACGTGGTGACGGTGACCGTGACCGCGCAGGATGGCACGACCGTCAAGGTCTACAGGGTCGTGCTCACCAAGAAGGCCGTCACGCCTGACCCTGAAGGCCCGACCGATCCTGATTCCGGCAAGGATGACGGTGACAAGAACACCGGCAAGGATCCTGACAAGGGCGACAAGCCCGGCGCTGACCTGTCCGAGACTGGTGCAGCTGTGCTCGGCCTTGGTGGTGCCGTGGTGGCGCTCGCCGTCGCCGGCATCTCCCTCACTATCTGGCGCAAGCGCCGCGCCTGAGCGGATTCAAATGCTCCCTCTCAGTCGGCTTCTGGTGGACGGAGAGGAAGCACCTAGTATCACCATAACTTGAACAATTTCAAAACTGCGCCTCGTAACTGAAGGCGCAACCACAATCAACCCTATCAATGAGGAGAAACATGGGAAAGCTGATACGAAAGGCAACCGGACTCACGGTCGGCATGGCAACACTGCTCGCTGGTCTGTTGCTGCCGATGACGGCCAGTGCCGAGAGCGCATCGCCAATCGATGCCAGTCCGATCATCCACTATTCATTCGATAACGCACTGACGTCCAAGACCATCGCTAACGAGGGCAGCGCGGCCAACAGCGATGCCACCCTATCCGGCGACGCCACGGTGGCCAATGGCCAGATCAACCTGACCGGCTCGCAAACCATTAGCGTGCCGACCACGGCCATCGCCGGTAAGAAGGACGTTACCGTCTCCATCTGGCTCAAGAACAATTACGGCAACGGCAATACCGCCGCCGCGTACATCGGCGCGGCCAAGACCGGCAATTATCCGGCCAACGGCTACTGGCTGCTCAACCCGGCCAACCCGAGTGGCTACGCGAAATCCGTAATGACCAATGCCACTGCGGCCGACCCGAATAACAGCCCGTGGGGCACCGAAGTCGGCCCTGGATCGACGAACGCCGCCACCACCGGCACCAAGGCCACCAGCGATTTGGCTCTGTACACCACCGTCATCAGCGGCACTAACAGCACCATGAGCTTCTACCTCAACGGCAAGCAGGTTGGAGACGCCACCTACACCATTCCGGCCGGTGGCCTGACCAATTACGGCGGCCTCGTCGCCTACATTGGCAAGTCCTCCTACGCTGACCCGAACTCCAAGCTCGACGTGGACGATTACGCCGTATACGACACTGCCATCAGCGCCGCAGACGTGACCAAGCTGTATGACGCTCAGGTGCTCGACAAGGCCGAGGCCGCTGTCAAGGCCGCTGTGCCCGCATCCGCTACCGAGGACTTCGCGCTGCCGACCAGCGCCGCTGGCGTGAGCATCGCGTGGAAGTCGGACAACGCAGCCATCGCCGTTGACAACGCTACCGGCAAGGCCACAGTCACTCGTCCGGCCGCAACCGCAGCTGATGCCGAGGTGATCCTCACCGCCACGTTTGGCAACAACGCCAAAACCGCCGACTACACGGTCCTCGTGCCGAAGCAGCTCTCCGATGCCGAGCAAGCCAAGGCCGACCTTGACGTCGTCACCATCGAGGACTCCGACGACATCCGTAGCAACTTCTCCGTGCCCACCAAGGGCAACAATGGTTCGACCATCTCGTGGGAAGTGACCGGTGGCAAGGATATCGCCACACTAGGCGAAGGCGTGAACGACAAATCTCGAACGGTCACTGTTAAGCGCCCTGCCGCCGGTAGCGATGCCGTCACTGTGACGCTCAAAGCCATTGCCAAGTACGGTACCGCCACCGAAACGAAGACCTTCACCGTCACCATTCAGCCGATGCCTGCCGCCGAAGAGAAGGACGAGGCCTACGTGTGGGCGTTCTTCACCGGCGAGGGCGTGGGCGGCGAGAAAATCAGCCTCGCGGCTTCCAAGGGCAACGATGCGCTCGACTGGAACACGCTGAACAATGGCACTCCGCTGTTCACTTCCGAGTTTGGCGAGAAGGGTTTGCGCGATCCGTTCATCATGAAGTCCAAGGATGGTGACAAGTTCTACATGCTTGCTACCGATCTGAAGATTGACGGTCGTGCTCCCCTCAACGGGCTGAATGGCTTTGCTGGTGCACAGGCTAACGGTTCCAAGTACATTGAGATTTGGAAGTCCGACGATCTGGTCAACTGGTCCAAGCAAAGCCACGTCAAGGTGAGCTCTGATTACGCAGGCAACACTTGGGCGCCTGAGGCCTACTACGACGAGGAAATCGGCAAGTACGTGGTCTATTGGGCCTCGAACCTGTACGACAACACCGACGAGAACAGCCGCAAGCAGCTGACCTACAACCGCATGGTGTACGTCACCACCGATGACTTCGTCAACTTCTCCGACCCGACAGTGTGGATTGACGTTGATCGCCGAGGTGGTGCAGGCAGTGGATCCATCGATGTGACCGTGCAAAAGGTAGGGGATACCTACTACCGCATCTACAAAGATGAAAACACGATGTCTTTGCGTCAGGAGAAGTCCACAGATTTGACTGCCGCAATTGGTGGTGCCGGCGTGAAGAACTACGCCGATGCGCTTAAGGGTAGTGCATGGAGCGAAGTTGCCACGAACATCGGTAAAGGCCAGGCTAACGGTTACGGTAAAACCTTCACTTCCGGCGAAGGTCCATCGCTATTCAAGGCCAACGATGGCGATGCGAACGGCTACCAGTACTACCTGTTCGCCGACCAGCCGAGCTATCATCAAGGTCCAAACCACTATGTGCCGATGGCGACTGAGGATATCGCCAGCGGTCAGTGGACCGTTATCGGCAATAAGATGCCTGAGGCGAACTTCCCGACCAATTCCGATGGCGGCAAGCCGCGCCACGGAACCGTGCTGCCCGTGACCCGCGCCCAGTACCAGAAGGTGCTGGAGGCATACGCCCCGGCTGTGGCTGTGAAGTCCGTTGACGCGCTGTCTGCCGAGACAACGGTTGGTGTGGCTCCGACGCTGCCGGAGACCGCGCATCTGACTCATGCGGACGGTTCCGTTTCTGACGTTGCAGTTGAGTGGGATGCCATTGACGCATCTTTCTACGCCAAGACCGGCACCTTCACCGTCAAGGGCATCACCCAAGACGATTCCCGTATGCCGGTTGAGGCTACCGTCATTGTGAACGGCATCGACCTCTCCAAGGCGACCGTCACCGTCGAACCCAACGAGTTCACCGCAGACGGCGCTGCCAAGGAACCAGCCGTGACCGTTACGCTCGATGGCGCGACGCTCAAGGAAGGCGCCGACTACACGGTGGCCTATACGAACAACGTCGAACCTGGCACTGCCACAGTGACCGTAACCGGCGCTGGCAAGTACTCCGGTACTGTCTCGGCAACGTTCACCATCAAGGCCGCCGAGCCCGGCTCCACGCTGGACAAGTCCAAGTTGCAGGCGCTTGTCGATAAGGTGAAGGGCTATAACAAGGCTGATTACCAGTCTGGTTGGGATGCTTTCGCCGTCGCGCTCGCCGACGCGCAGCAGGTGTTGCAGAACTCCACCGACCAGCAGGAAGTGGACAAGGCGCTGTCGCGGCTCCAGTCCGCCGCCGACAAGCTGGTCAAGAAGTCCGGCGACTCCGGCAAGACCGACGGCAAGGACGACGGTGCCCAAAAGCCCGCCTCCAAGCCGAGCGACAAGATCAGTGACACCGGTTCCGCCGTCCTCGGCGTAAGCCTCACCGCCGCGGCGCTGCTTGTCGCCGCTGCCGGAGCCTACGCCCTGCGCAAGCGCCAGTCCTGATTGGCGTCGCACTCGGCTCCCCTGGGTGAGGGGAGCCGAGTGCCGAAGACGGATGATTGGGGCCCTCGCTCCACAAAGAGTGAACGCTCATATTAAACTTGCAAGTACTTATAACCAAAAATGCGGCTTCGCGTTGCCCCGGTCCCTCAAAACGGTGTCGTTTGAGGGGGGCGGGGCGTTGCGCGGATGCATGAGAACACAGTTCGCGCTGGCAAACGAAGCAGCTTCGTCGGTGCGAAAAAGGCGCGAAACTAGGCCGATAAAGGAGCGGCCGACCGTCGCACGATAACAATTTGATAACAAAATCGATGTTTGTTTCCTGTTCAGGAAGCTGAACACCGTTGATCGATAACTTCGATCCATAACTCAACGCAAAAACCAAAACCCACAATCAGAGGAGACACATGGGTAAGTGGAAGAAAGCGGTGGCAGCTCTTGCAGCTGTCCCGATGCTGATGGCGTTGGCGCCAGCAGCAAATGCGGTTGAATCGGATCCCACCGATTCATCGGCCGCGCAGCGGGCGCTGGCAGCAGCCCTGAAATCAAATGCCAAGGCAGCGGCAGACAGCGATCTGCTCGCCAGTCTTGATTTCGACAACGTCGCTGCAGGCGCTACTGGCACTATTGTCGATGACACCACCGGCACCAAGGCGACCATCAACGGTGCTGCCGCAGTGGCTACCAGCAAGGACGGCACTGCTGCAGTTCGGCTCGGTTCTGGATTCTGGCTGAATGTGACTAAGTCGGACGATTCTGCCGTGCTCAAGGGCCTGGATGCGGTCACGATTTCGTACGATTCCAAGTCCGCCAGCACCAATCAGGGCTGGTCGGTATTTGCGGCACCGAATACGAATGCGCAGACCTATCAGCAAGAGCATTACCTCGGCGTGATGGATCGCACCACTTCGGTGAACGTTGAGCGTTACAACAACGCTGGTAAGCGCGACACCACCGGCAATGTGAGCAAGGATGGTCTCGCCAGCCAGTGGCGTCACGTCGATTTGGTCATCGACGAGGCCGCTTCCACGCTGTACATTGACGGTGAGCAGGCCGCAACCGTAGCCCCAGCTGATGGCGCGAGCTTCGCTCAGCTCACCGATATTCTCGGCGCAGACGGCGGCGTGCTGCAGATCGGCAAGGCCAACTGGGTGAATGGCGAATACTATACCGGCGCACTTGACAACCTCAAGATTTACGGCTCTGCGCATACTGCTGACCAAATCAAGGAAGCCTACGATTCCACGAAGTCCGATGCCGCCAAGGCCGACGCTAATGCGCTGACCATTAACAACGGCAGCACTGATGTGTATTCCAACATCACACTTCCGGCCAAGGGCTCGGTTAACGGTTCCGCGATTACGTGGAAATCCAGCAACGCAAAGGTCATTACCGATGCGGCAGATGGTGACATCGCAGCTGGTGTCGTTGCTCGTCAGAAAACCGACACCAAGGTGACGCTCACTGCCACCATTACCGATGCTGACGGCAACACGGAAACCAAGGAATTCGAGCTGACCGTCAAGGCCGCCGTCGAACAGCCGAAGACCACGGACTATCTGTTTGCGCACTTCACCGGCACCGAAGGTAGCGCTACCGACGAGCAGATGTACTTCGCCACCAGCAAGGATGGCCTGAGCTGGCATGACACCCGCGAGTCCGGCGATCCGGTACTCAGCTGGAACAACAGCCAGACCGGCAACTCTCGTGGTAAGGACAACGGCGTGCGCGACCCGTATCTGGTCCGCTCTCCGGAAGGCGACACCGTCTACCTCATCGCTACCGAGCTGAGCATCCATAACCGTGGCGGTTGGGGCGCGGCCACCGCTACCACCAATGGCAGCACCAACCTAATCGTGTGGGAGTCGCATGACTTCGTCAACTGGAGCGAACCGCGCGCCGTTGACGTTGCCTCTCAGATTCCGGGAGCCGGCATGGCTTGGGCTCCGGAAGCCTACTGGGATGATGTGAACAAGCAGTACATGGTGTACTGGGCCACTGCTTCCGACGCGGACAACAAGTCCGGCGATCGCACCAATATGTACTACTCCACCACGCGTGATTTCGTGAACTTCACGACGCCTGTCAAGTGGATCGACCGAGTCAAGTCCGTTATCGATACCACGATGATTAAGGCCGATGACGGCTATTACTATCGTGTGTCCGGTGACACGTACCTCGGTGTTGAGCGTAGCAAGGATCCGTATGCCACAACGCTCACCACTGGTGACACAATTGCGAATGGTTACTACAACACTGACAGTGATCCGAACCAGTGGACGCTTGTCGGTACATTCGGTGACCTGACTGGTACCGGTCTGACCGGTGCGCAGCTGGAAGGCCCGGAGCTGTTCTTCTACAATGAAGATGACGTGCAGACCAGTGATGCGGGCAAGAAGATGCTCTACGGTCTGATGTGGGACCAGTACTCAGCCGGTAAGGGTTACACCCCATACCGTTCTGCCGATTTAGGCAGCACTGATAAGGCTGATTGGGGCTTTGCCTCTGATGTGAACTTCGGTTCGCTCAAGAAGCGTCACGGCACCATCCTGCCTGTCACTGAAACCGAGTACAACGCAATCCTGAAGGCATTCGATAAGAACAAGGACACCGAGCCAGTCACACCCGATGAAGACGGCTCCGGTCCGATTGCCGAGTATGACTTCGAAGACAGCAAGGGTACCGACACCACTGAGAACAGCAACGACTTGACCTTCAACGGCAACGCCAAGGTCTCCGAGGATGCCGAAAAGGGCAAGGTGCTTAAGCTCGACGGCTCTGACGGCACCTACGCCGAGTTCCCGAAGGGCCTGTTCGATGGCCGTAACAAGCTGACTGTGCAGATGGATGTCAAGTCGGAGATCAATAAAAACCAGTTCACGTTCGCTTTCGGCCAGAACTCCACCAAGTACTACTTCCTGAAGTACAACAACTCCGGCGAGCTCGCCAGCCGCATCACCACCAACTCGTATGGTGCGGAGGACGCGGCTAACGCTACGTTGTCTGGCAACGGCGCATGGCATCGTGTCACGGTCACGTTGGACGACAACGTGATGACCGTGTACTCTGACGGTGCGCAGGTGGCTCAGAACAAGGCGACCAAGAACAAGGTCACCGATTTGGGTAACGATCTGCTGGCCTACTTGGGCAAGTCCTTCTACAACGACCCATACTTCAAGGGTTCGTTCGACAATGTGAACGTGTGGAACCGCGCGCTCACTGCTCAGGAGGTCGAGAAGACCAGCCCGATTGCTCTGCAGGGTATTTCTGTGGGCACTGTGCCGTCTGACCCGAACTCGCTGCGTGGCACTGACGACCACTCTCAGGTGCGTTCCACCCTCGACTGGTCCGCGAAGACCGTCACCACCGTGCTCAACCGCCGTGGCGACGCGGCCAAGGTGCCCGTCAAGGTGACCGTCAACCGTGGCGACGACTCCATCAAGCTCACCCTTGATGGTCAGGCGTTCACCAATGGTGGTACGGCCGACCTGACTAAGGACCGTACTTTGGTTGTCGATTTGGGTGACGGTAATACGGAAACCTGGACGCTGAAGAAGGTCACCGTGGGCAACAACCCGGTACTGCCCGGCCAGTACGCCGACCCGGACATCGACTACTTCGACGGCAAGTTCTGGATCTACCCGACCACCGACGGCTTCTCCGGCTGGAGCGGCAACTACTTCCATGCGTTCAGCTCCACCGACTTGGTGAACTGGACCGACGAGGGCGTGATCCTCGATGTCAATAAGGACCACCAGCCGACCACCGATGGCGATGAGAACACCGCCATCTCCCCGTGGTCCGTGGGCTCCGCGTGGGCGCCGACCATCGAGAAGAAGAACGGCAAGTACTACTTCTACTACTGCGCGAAGTTGCCGAACGGTACATCCGCCATCGGCGTCGCCGTGGCCGACAACCCGGCCGGCCCGTACAAGGCCGCCGACCAACCGCTGGTCACTCGCACGATGGAAGGCGTCACCGTTGGACAGGCCATCGACCCGTCCATCTTCACCGACCCGAACACCGGCAAGTCGTACATCCTGTACGGCAACGGTTCGCCCGCCATCGCCGAACTCAACGACGACATGGTGAGCATCAAGGCCGGTACGGTGAAGAAGCTCAACGGTCTGAACGGCTTCCGCGAGTCCGTGGTCGTCGCCTACCGCGACGGCAAGTACCACTGGACCTGGTCGTGCGACGACGCCAACTCCCCGAACTACCATGTGAGGTACGGCGTCTCCGATTCCATCGACGGCACCATCACCTACAAGGGTGTGCTGCTGCAGAAGGATTCCTCCAAGAACCTGCAAGGTACCGCGCACCAGTCCGACGTGCATGTGACCGACGCGGACGGCAACGACCGTTGGCTCATGGCCTACCATCGCCACTACACGCCGCTCGGCGTGTTCACCTCCGGCCTCGGCTACCACCGTGAAACCGCCATCGACGAGATCACCTTCGACGCGGACGGCCTGATGCAGACCATTCACCCGACCGACGAAGGCGTGTCCATTGAGATGGCCGATACGACGGCGCTTGATGGCGCGATTGAAGCGGCCGACAAGCTCGGCACCGATGGCTCTGCTTACACCGAGGCCAGCTGGAAGGCATTCGAGGATGCGCTCGCCGCAGCCAAGACGGCCAAGCAGGCCTTCCTTGACTCCGGCCTGTCTCAGGCTGATGTCGATGCCGCCGCCAAGGCCCTGACCGACGCGCAGAATGCGTTGGAGGAGAGCCAGCCCGAGCCGGAGCACCCGGCCGCAGGCACGATCCTCTCCATCGCCGTGACCGCGCAGCCCGCCAAGGCCGAGTACAAGGTTGGTGAAGCGCTCGACGTTGCCGGTCTGGTCGTCACCGCGACCGTGGCCGATGGCAACGGCGGCTCCACCACCCGTGAGCTCGCCGCCGATGAGTACGAGCTGCTCGGCTTCGACTCCTCGAAGGCCTCCGACAAGGTGACCGTGACCGTGCAGTCTGTGGCCGATTCGACCAAGACCGCCACGTTCACCGTGAAGGTCGTTGCCGACGAGACGCCGACTCCGGATCCCGATCTGGCCACTGAGGAAGAGCTCAAGCAGCTCGAAGATGCCATTGCCAAGGCCGAAGCCGAGAATCTGAACCAGGACGATTACACCGCCGATTCGTGGAAGGCTTACGCCGATGCGCTGGCCCAAGCGAAGAAGGTGCTCGCCAAGGAGAACGCCACCTCCACCGAGGTCCAGGATGCGATTCGTCACCTGACCGAGGCCCGCAAGGCCCTCGTGAAGGTCTCCGCTGATGGCAAGAAGCCGGGTGCCGTCATCTCCGACACTGGTGTCGCCGTCTTCGGCGTGGCTGGTGCCGTGGTGGTCCTCGCCGCCGCCGGTATTGCCCTGACCATCTGGCGCAAGCGCCGTATCTGACCCCTCATTTGCAAAAAACTCTCACTGAGCACTCCTCAGTGAGAGTTTTTTGCAATAGGGGGGCTTATCTCTTCGCCTGAGTGATCTGGTAGGCGGCGAAGAGGATGGCGAGCCAAATCACGCCGGCGATGACGGCGACGCGGTAGCTGGCGGAGAAGCACATCAGCACCACGACCAGTGCCAGGAACGCCAATACCACCCACGGGGTTACTTTGGCGAACGGCAGCTTGAAGTGAATCGCGTCGAGCGCTTCCTTGCCAGACTTGCCGGCCAGCTCGGAATCCTCGGGAGCGCCGCCCGCGGCGACCACCTTACGGAACTTCATTTCGGTGAACATAATCATCGTCCAGTTGATGATGCCGGCGATGGTGGCAATCGACATCAGATAGTTGAACGCGAACTCAGGCCACACGAACACCACGACCACGGCGATAGCGGTGATTACGGCGGACGTCAGCACGCCAGTCACCGGCACGCCCTTGGCGTTGAGCTTGCCCAGATACGCGGGCGCATTGCCCTGCTTGGCCAGCGAGTACAGCATGCGGGAGTTGGCGTACAGGCCGGAGTTGTAGACGCTCATCACAGCGGTCAGGCACACGAAGTTGAGGATGCCGGCGGCCGCGTGGATGCCTACGGAATCGAAGATTTGCACGAACGGGCTGGGAACATCGTCTCCGCCGATGGTGTTCCACGGTATGACGGCCATGATTACGCCGAGCGCGCCAATGTAGAACACGAGAATTCGCCAGATAATGTCATTGGTGGCGCGGGGAATCGTACGACGAGGGTCCTCGGTTTCGCCGGCGGTGATGCCGATGAGCTCGGTGCCGCCGAAGCTGAACATCACCACGACAAGCGCCATCAACAGGCCGGTCCAGGTGCCGTCTTTGGTCTGCTCCATGAGACCGTTCGGGAAGAAGCCCCCTTCCAAGGTGAACCAGTTGGCAAAGCTCGCTTTGATGCCGGATGCGGTGGGCAGAGCGAAGATGATGACGGCCAGGCCGCCGACGATCATGGCAATCACGGCCACAATCTTGATGATGGCGAACCAGAACTCGAACTCTCCGAACTTGGAGACGCCCAGCAGATTGGCGGCGCAGATGACCACTAGGAATACGGCTGCCGACACCCAGGTCGGAATCGCCGGGAACCAGTAGTTTACGAATTTGCCCACCACGGACAGCTCCACCATCGAGACGAGGATGTAGTTGAACCAGTAGTTCCAGCCGGAGATGAAGCCGGCGCGCTTGGACCAGTAGCGAGTGGCATAGTAGCTGAACGCGCCCGCCTTCGGATCCTCGACGGACATCTCGCTCAGCGCGCGCACGATCATGAAGATCGCGAGGCCGCCGATCAGGTAGGCCAGCAGAATCGAGGGGCCGGCCAGCGCGATGGATTCGCTGGAACCATAGAACAGGCCGGTTCCGATAGCGCCGCCCAGTGCAATCAGCTGGATATGACGGTTCTTCAATGACTTGCGCAGCGTGGCCGGCACCGGCACGTCGTCGGTTTCGCGCGGCTTCTTAGGCGCATCAGCAGTACTCATTGTGCTCTTCTCTCACATTTCTTGGGTTTGGCGCACGCGGGGCTTGCCGTGATGCGCAACGTTCGTTATTCTATGCCGCCGTATCGTCTCAGAAATGGTCAATCGTCTATTTGTGCGCTATTGCAAGCGCGGGCGTGGGCGCGGCCGGTGAGCAGGCGAAGCTATAGCGAGCGATGCTTATGAAACCGCACGCTTCACTGAGTTCACTGAATTCACCGTGTTCACTGCGTGGCAGGCATACACATGGTGAAGATGGTGTGGGACACCGATTCGGGAGAGGCCGCGAGATCGGTGGCGAGCCAATATTGCAAAAGCCCAATGCTGCCGGACACGGCGAATCGCATACGCATCTGCGCCTCGGCTGGGTAACCCGCCGAAGATTGCAACTGTTCGCCTACGCCGCGCTGGCTGTAAATCAATCCCAGCAGCTGCTGCTGGAAGCCGATATCCGCTTTCGGGCTCATCAATACCTGCAGATGCTTGCGATTGTCGGCAATGTACTGGCAGATGCGCTCAATAACATGCTCGATGCCGGCAGAATCTGGCTGGGCGAGTAGCTGTTCGAGTGCGGTGGTGACCCAGGCCATGGTTTCGTCTTCAATGTCGTGCAGCAGTTCCTCGATGCTCGCATAATGCGCGTAAAACGTGGAACGATTCACATCGGCCCGCTCGCACAACGCTTTAACGGTGATGGAGCCGAGCGGCTGATTGCGCAGCAACTCGATAAGCGCGTCCTGCATGGCACGTCTCGTGTAGCGGGTGCGGCGGCTTTCCGTCAATTCTTTGGCCATGGCCTTCTCCCCAAATTCCGACAACCCACAATCCAACTGTTGGTTGCAGAACCGACACAGTGTTGTTTTACTTGAGTATAGCAGGAAGTTTTGGCGGGGCCTATGGGGCTAGGTGGCTGCCACGAGCGCGTTGGAGGTGTGCGATGGCGTATATCGAATTCGACCATGTGGTCAAGGAATATCCTTCTGGTAGCAGTGTGATTCGCGCGCTCGACGAGGCCAGCTTTACCGCCGAACAAGGCGAATTAAGCGTGATTCTGGGACAGTCCGGTGCCGGCAAAACCACGGCATTGAACATTCTGGGCGGCATGGATACCGCCACAACCGGCCGCGTAGTGGTCGGCGGGCGCGATATTACGGGCCTGCGGAAAAAGGGACTGGTGACCTACCGGCGCAACGACATCGGCTTTGTCTTCCAGTTCTACAATCTTGTGCCTAACCTTACCGCGCTCGAAAACGTGGAGCTCGCCTCGCAAATCTGCCCTGACCATTTCGATCCAGAGGAAACGCTGCGCAAAGTCGGACTGGGGGAGAGGATGGACAACTTCCCCGCGCAACTGTCCGGCGGCGAACAACAGCGTGTATCCATCGCCCGCGCGATTGCCAAAAAGCCGAAGCTGTTGTTGTGCGATGAGCCGACCGGTGCGCTCGATTACGAGACCGGCAAGGAAGTGTTGCAGTTGCTGCAGGATATTTGCCAAACACAAGGCATGACCGTAATGATCATCACGCATAATTCCGCGCTTGCACCGATGGCTCACAAAGTGATTCGCTTCCGCTCCGGCAAGGTGACCAGCGAGGAGGTCAACGCAACGCCGCGGCCCATCGCCGATATCGAATGGTAGGTGATTGGCGATGCTCACTGCAAGACACTCTGTGAAACGCCCCGTGAAACAAGCGAGGCGATTCGTGAAACAACCTGTGAAACATTCTGTGAAACGGCGGAACCTCGACGATAACGGCGGTCGAGGAGCGGGCGTTTCTGCGGTATTTGCCAAAGACACGTTGCGGTGCTGGCTGCGCAGCTGGAAGCGGTTCGTCTCGATCGCCGTCATTACGCTGCTTGGCGTGGCTGTGCTGACCGGTATCTACGCCGGATGCTGCGATGCTTTTCTGGCGGCTGGTCGTTTTTACGATCAGCAGGGACTGCATGACCTGCAGGTGCTATCCACATACGGCCTGACCGATGATGATGCGGCGGCACTGCGCCGAATCGACGGTGTGCAAACCGTGCAGCCCGAACGTTCTCAGACGGTGACCACGTTGGTGGACGGCACCAAGAAAACCGTGACCATGCAGGAAATCGGTACCGAAGGGCTTGATCAGCCGTACCTGCAACAAGGCAAACTGCCGAACAAGGCCGGCGAAGTGGCGGTGACTCAGCAGTTCCTGAACGATAGCGGACTCAAGATTGGCGGCACCATTACTGTGACGCCACAAGACACCTCTTCATCCGTCATATCGGTAGCGGCCACGGAGACTGACGATTCCAATAATGATTCCAATGACGATTCCAATAATGCCGATACGGTAGGTGTCGCCGCCAATGCCTCGGCATCCGATGCGAAGTCCGCCGCCAATACGGACGCCGACGCCGAGCAATCCCCGCAGTTCCCCACGAAACTCACCATCACCGGCGTCGTACTTGACCCGCGCGACCTCAACAATCCAGACGGCTATTCGGGCATGACCTCCTTCCGGTCCACCTCATCCGAGGACTATACGTTCTTTGCACCCAGCGACGGCGTGACCGGCAATATATACACTGCGATATCGGTTGCCGTCACTGGTGCGTCCGATTTTGACACGTTTTCCGATGCCTACGATGAAGCCGTCAAAACCGTGGCCGACCGTATCGAACATCAGATACAGACCACACGCCAGAAAGCCCGTCGTCAACAGATCGTCTCCAGCGCGCAGCGCAAACTGGACGATGCCCAAGACGAGGCCAACGAGCAGCTGGACGAAGCCCAGAAGCAGATCGACGACAACTGGGCCGAGCTGGAAGCCAACGAAACGACATTGCAAGATAGCCGTACCGAATTGGAGAACAACAGGACAACCATTACCGATGGCGAACGGCAGCTCGCCGATGGCCGTGCGCAGATTGCAACGGCCCGTCAACAGATCGCGCAAGGTCGCCAGCAGATAGCCGAAGCGCGCACCCAGCTCGAATCAGGCAAAACGCAGCTCACCTCGGCTCGCAAACAGCTCGATGCGGCGCAAACGGAACTGACCGCCAATCGCACGAAAATCGAACAGGGCATTACCCAAATCGACCAAGGCATGGCGCAAATTGATCAGATGCTGCCCATGATTCAACAGGCCAACAATCTACTGGCGCAACTTGACCCGAATATCGACTTCAACTCACCCACATGGCAGGCCATCAAGCAACTGCTCGCGCGCCTTGGCATTACCCTGCCTGAAGTGCCGTCAATCAGTGAGCTGCGGCAACAGCTGGCCGCCAAGCAAACGGAACTGCAAACGCAGCGAGACAGTCTGACCCAGCAGAAAGCCGATTTGCAGCGCACATTAAACGAAACCATTGCCCCCGCACAATCCACCTTGGACCAGCAGAACGCGCAACTGACCGCCAAGGAACAGGAAGCGGCTGCAGGAGAGGCACAGCTCAATACCAAATCCGCGGAACTCGAAGCGAATGCCGCAACCCTCGAAACCCAGTCGGCGCAACTTGAAGCGCAGGCCGCCCAACTGGCCAGCGGCAAGCAGCAGCTCGAAGAAGGCGAGCGGCAGCTGGAAGAAGGCGAACAACAGCTCGCGGACGGCAAGGCGAAACTGGATGATGCGCAGTCTGAACTCGATGCGATGCGAAGCGAAGCGGAAAGCGAATTCGCCAAGCAGCAACGGCGCATCGACGATGTGGCCAACGCACGTTGGTATGTGCAGACGCGCGCTTCGATCGACGGATTCAGCTCGCTCAAATCAGACGTCAGTTCCATCGAATCCATCGGCCGCGCATTCCCGATTGTGTTCCTGCTGGTCGCCGTGCTCATGAGCCTGACCACCATGACCCGCATGGTCGAGGAAGACCGCGGACTTATCGGCACCTACCTTGGACTCGGCTATGGCGGACTCGCCGTGTCCAGC
>ERZ780149.707-NODE-707-length-41787-cov-25.431108_pt1 | contig 41787 bp, 23 predicted proteins | sample MGYA00511367_ERZ780149 | MGnify/ENA primary metagenome ERZ780149 (study PRJEB29588, sample SAMEA2153852) | human gut metagenome | biome: human gut; feature: human-associated habitat; material: faeces | place: Denmark | collected 2008/2010 ... | reverse complement strand
CTTTCATCGGAGCGTCAAAATCGAACGCCTTTGCACTGGTCGGAGTAACAAACCAACCCTTGAAAGTAAAGCCTTCTTTTGTCGGTGCTTCCGGCATAGTAGGTGCTTTGCCCTTTTCAACCTTTTGCGTTGACAAAACGGTTGTTCCGTCGTTGTCGCACAAAGTGAGCGTAACGGTTTCCGTTTCGTTGCAAGCAACCATAGAAAGCGTCATCGCCACAATGAGCAACGCAATCGATACAATAGATAAAACTTTTCTCATAATTCCTCCTTGAAAAGCATTGCTTTCACTGCTTAACCGTTTGCTTAATCGTTAAGCAATTTTATAATACCCCTTAAATCTTGGCTTGTCAATACCCCGTTTTTAGTTTTTTATTAGGATACTCTTCAATATTTCAATTTGTGAAAAGTAAAAAATATAACAACACAAGAGCGCCATGATACTAAAATATTATATAAATTTTGTTATACAAAAACAACGCTTCGGTTTTTGAAACGTTGCTTTTTGATACGTTGATTTGATTTGTGCGCTTACTTTGTAAGCCAGGAATAAGCCGAACCGTCAACCAGGTCGGCTTGTTGCTTGCCTACGTCGCGTATGCTGTTTGCGTTGTACAGATAGAATCTGAATGGTTCTACGCCTGCCGTGAAGTTTATAAGTACGGTTCTGCCGTTTTCCATAAAGCAGGACACGGGCACGGAGTACAAATGAAGAGGTTCGAACTTCTTGTTCTTTGAATCGATATCGTTGTCGTTGGTCTGACTTATATCCACGAAACTGTAGTTCTTTCCGCCGCCGTAAAATGCGATTGCTCCGTTGACGTACTTTTTCTTGTCGAACTCATATGTGGAAACTATGTCGGAATTCGAGCCTTTTGCATAGTTTTCGATAAGTTTGGACATGTTCATATTCAAACCTATTGCGGAAAGCAACTGCTCCGACCCTTCGATAAGCGTATCGCTGTTGACGGACGAGAGTTGTTTCCAGTCGTAGAAACGAACGTCGCCTTTGAGGCGCAATGCCGCAGGATACGATGTCCCTGCCACGCCTTTCCAGCCTATACCCGTTCTGCCCGAGTCCGAGGTATACGAAATATCTTTTCCGAACAGATAGCTGCTGTTGTAATCAAATCCGTGCAAACACAGACCTCCAAACATACTTTCAAGCCCTACGCTGAACAAACCTGCGTTTCTAAACACGCTGTTCTCGACGGTGACGTCGGTGAGAACGTAATTGTCATAGAAATATTCATCGGTCGCATTTGCGCTTTCGGCGGGAAGATAATTCGTTCCGTCGGCTTTGGTAAGGAAAGGCGACGCCTCGTTGTAGAGATACGCATCTCTCGCAGCATTGTATTCTCCCGAGAGGTACTTGAGTCCGTGGCTGTCGAACGGCATCTTCTTGGCGAAGTTTGTGCCTATCTTGAGGATAAATTCTCTGCCATAACTCAAAATCGAGTTGTTGATAGTTGCGTTGACTCTGTAAGAATCCGCATTCGAGGCATTTATCGTAGCGTTCTTTTGATACGCCTTGCCGTAAATTCTCACGACGGTGCGGCCGTTGTTGATTCTTGAATATGAAATCGTACAATCGTCGCCGACCACTTCTAACACAGTGCCCACTCTATCAAGGAGAGTAAGGTCTATACTCTTGCCTTCTTTGTCAAGAATAGATTTATCCGAACAGCCCTTCAACTCAACGTTTGAAATGGTGATTCCGTTGTTTTTGACAAGGAACACAATATTGTCCTGCGCTTTTACGGACGCATTCTGCGTGCCGTTTTCGGCATACCTGACGAGGTCAAGCGGCCCTCTAAACAACGGCGAGCCACCCTTCTTGTCAAGTTGACGAGTGAGTGCATCCGTGTCGATACTATAACCGTTGCCGTACAAACTCGTGGTTATCTCAAAGAGATAATTCACAGTGGCTTTGTCTTCGATATTGTTGTTTACGAAGTATGCTCCTTCACCCGTCGTTCGCATCGTCTTGAGATAGGATTTTGCCTTGTTGATGACTTCTTCGAGTTTTCTCGCATCGTTAATATCTTTATCCACAAACTCTGCAATGCGGATATCGTTTGTCAAAACCGCCGATTTCGTACCGTCTTTCCACACATCCGTCAATTGCTTTTCTGTCGACACGTTCACGCCGCCTTTTACGACGAATATCGTGATGCTTGCCAAACAATCGTCGTATTCGGCAATCGTGGTCGTAATGTTGTTTTTTACGGTGAGCGTAACTTCTCCGCCCTTGTCGCCTATCACGAGGCGACCATTATCATACTTTGCAATTCTTTCGTCGGTTGAACTCCACACGACTTTGTCTGCCGCAAAACCTTTGGTGTTGTTGCTGTAAGTTCCGTTGACGGGAACAAGTCCCGCATCGAGGTCGTTATACTTGCCGAGCTTACTTCCCGAGTAAGAATATTCTCCGAGCGCAACAGTGCTGTCAAGTGCCGAATTATTGGTATGTACTGTCATTTGTTGCGATTGGATATGCAAATTCTTGTACGGTTTGATGACCTTTATAGTTTGGTTGAGGAATGCAACCTGAACATTATCCGACTTCCTGAGCAGCGTTACGCTAACTTTCACTTCTCCTTCTTCCTTGCCTATGACCGTGCATCCGTCGGTATACTTTGTCAACAACACGTCTGTGTTGTCGGATTTAAAGACAGCGTAATACTTGCTCGAATCGATTTCTTTGCCGTTTTCGTCAACAATCGTGGCATAAGGTCTGTAGATCGAAGTCGAACTCTGCACGATAACAAAATCGTTGGTTATATACGAAAGCGAAATTCTTGAAGGATCATCACCTGGATGGAAATTCTCATCGAATGCAATTTTATGCTTTTTAAGCTCGTCTTCGCCTTTTTTTATTGCAACGATGCAACCTCCTTTCGTCTTTGAGGCTTCTTTGTAAACCACGTCCACTTTGACTTTGCCTTCGGAAACAAGCGTGGGCGTTGCGCTTTTAATGACTTCATCGTCAAAATCCAGCACGAAATCGCCGAACTTATGCGAATCGTCGAACCAGAAATAGAAAGTGCTCGAAAGTTGATTGTTTTTGACGTCGACGAATTGCGTGTCCTCGTTTGCTCCGAGCGTTACACCGTTTGGATTTTTTTCTTTGTCAATCGAAACTTCTATTTCAAAAGACTGTTCAAAAACCTTATTCGCAATCGAACCGTCGTCTTTAACCTCGATTCCGTCGTATTTCACTCTCACTTTAGTTTTGCCGGGTGCGAGTGTCTTTATCGTACCGAAAGATTTGTTGATATATGCAACGGATTCATCGTCAACGGAGTATTCGATGCCCGCCACGGTATCGGATTTAAGGTTGAAATTGGACATTGCGCTGAAATCCACGCCTTCCTTAAGAGTTACGACATCTTCTTTTACGTTCATATCGCCGCTCATCGGCTTAGAGGAGAAGAAATACAAATCTACCGTGTCGAATTTCTCGCCTGCGGACGCCTTTATCGTAACGTTGCCTGTCGTGAGCGGATAGACCACGCCGTCCTTTATGACAACGCTTGCCTTGTTTTTTTCCTTTCCCTTTGTTGCTTCGTCCGACAAAATAATAGTGGAATTCGTTGCATTTGACGGCTCAACCGAGACATTGACTGCCACACCTTGTCCCGATGCGATATCAACGCTATTTTCCTCAATGTCGTCGATTTTGACACTCTTCACCGGAATGTCTACAAGAATCTCAACCGTCTTGGTGACGGACGACGTGGTAAAAATCAGCAAAAGCGGTATCACCAGTATGAGAGCGACGACTCTTAATTTCATGTTTTTCACGATTCGCTCCCTCCTATTTTTCCGAAGTATAAAACTTTTCGTTCAACCCTTTGACAAGATAAACGAATGCGCCGACAAACACTGCGATGACGATTATCGCAACAAAGCAAATCGACGCGGCGAGCGCTTGCTCCGAAGTGCCCACTATAGACAGTATGAGCGACATCGCAACCGCGCCAGCCCCAATAATTATGCTTACGATAAGGCCGAGGAATATGACCGCCGATATCGTATTGTTGCCCTCTTCCACCTCTTCTCTTTCGCTGTCGGGAAGATTTGGCTTGGACAAGTCTTTGCGAGTCGCAAAAGCGATTTCCGCAAAAGAAAGCATACTTGCAAACACAAATATGACTATCGTCTGCCACCAGTTGAGATATCCTACCGCAAGCAAAACGACGCTCGATGCAAGTATCGAGAATTCCGAAACCGCAAGACAGAACAAAACCTTGCTCCAGATGACCGTTTTGCCTTCTATCGGGAGGGTTTTGAGCATGCCGAGCATTTTGCCGTCTCTGCTTACGTTAGTTGTGCAGAACGTGTTTGTGAGCACCGCAAACATAGAGATGACAAATATCGCGATTTCATAGTCACATTGCACAACGGTGAGGGATTTCATCATCGATTGCATAAGGTTTACGCACACGTAAACCATAAGCGGCAAGGTGAACGTTGTCGCAAAGTACTGAAACGCATACGATGGCGTGCGCAAAATCACGATGAACTCTTTGTACATCAAACTTGCCATAGGAGAACGCATTGTGATTTTTTTCTTTTTATGGTAGGTTTTGAGTTCTCCCTCCATGCGTTTTTGCAAGATTTTATTGTACATCGCTTTTATGAGCAACCAGGAAGCCGTAAATCCCGCCACAACGATTGCAAGAATCACGAACACGCTCAAAACAAGGTCTTTCCCGACGAGCATATTGGAGAACAAGTTTACGGGATAGAGATTTGCCGTTACATTGGATATTCTCGTTATCGTAAGCCTGTCGAACACAAATTTCAAATCGCCCGACTGAATGAGCGAAGTTAATTGCTCCAAAAACAAACTGTAAATCCAAAAGCCTACACCGAGAATCGCCACGTAAACGAAAAGATGAAGTATAAATCTGTTGGAAACGAATCTGATGATGTAATTGAGAGGTATGGCAATGAGCGAAGCAATCGCACATGACACCATCGGCGCAAAAAGCAAGTGCGACGCAAGCGCGACGTAATATCCGCCTCCACCGAGAGGAGAAAGCGCATCTACCACGATACACGCAGGCAACAGCACCAAAACCGTGGACACTAACTGTGCGAAAAATATTTTAAGGAATTTGTACGCAAACAATTCGTTTGAACTTATCGGTTGGCACAAAAGCACTTCGATATCTCTGCTTTCCGACAACGCCGAGTGAATGTTCTTCGCGCCTACGACAACATTTATCAAAAACACCGCGCCGTAAATCATCGTAAGCAACTCGTACGCTCTGTCCCGGGCGGCGGTTGCCACCTCGAACGTTGTGGAAATGTACATTTTGGCAAATCTGAAATAGACAAAAATGAATGTACCGTACAGCACGGCAAGAAGCAAAAACGTCGATAGAACACCAAAAACGTCCCTTCTGCCTTTTTCTTTGCGGAAAGTTGACGAAAAGCGTTCGGCCAGATCCTTTTTGAACAGTAAAATAACGTTAGTCATCAATCGTCCTCGAATTCTTCGATAAACGCCTCTTCAAGCGTTTTGTCGGGATTGTTCTTTTTGAAATCGGCGATGACGATATCTTCAACGATTCGACCTTTGTTGATGATATACGCTCTGTCGCAAGTCTTTTCCACTGCGTCGAGGTTGTGTGAGGAATAAAGCACTCCGTTGCCTTTTGCCTTGTACACTTGCATATACTCTCTGAGCGCCTTACTCGTCTGGGGATCGAGTCCGGTGAGCGGCTCGTCCAAAAGCCAGAGTTTAGGTTGATGAATAAGCGACGCCATAAGACAGATTTTTTGGCGCATGCCGTGCGAATATGACGATATGAGCGCATCGATTTTGTCACCGAGAACGAAAATTCTTTGCATCTCGTCTATGCGCGCGATTCTGTCTTCAACCGGTGTTTTATGCAAATCGGCAATAAAATTTATATATTCCGTTCCCGTCATTTTGTCGAACATCGCTCTGTTGTCGGGAACATAACCTAAATTCATCTTTGCTTTTACGGGCTCGGTTTTTATATCATGTCCGCAAATCCTAATTTCACCCTTATCAAAAGGGAAAAATCCCGTGAGGCACTTTATCGTCGTGGATTTTCCAGCGCCGTTTTTGCCCAGCAATCCTACGATTTCACCGGGACGGCACTCGATATTTATATCGTAAATAACGAAATCCGCGGCTTTTGCGTACTTTTTGTACAGGCCTTTGATTTCAACGATAAGGTCTTCTTTTTCGCTTGAGCTTTCCGAATATGCGGAATCGTTTGAAGGCTCGACTTCCTCAAAAGCGATTTCGTTTTCAGACAAGTTCCGTTTGTTTGAATTGTCGTTTGTCATTTATTGCTCTCTTATACATTGCTTTTTGCTTATGCGCCGCAGTTAAAACCTCGGCGCATAAGAGATGTGTTTTATCAATAAGCGTACTTTAGCGTTTGTTGCACGCTCGTATCGGAAATTTTGTACTCAAGAGTTACCGCAGTCACTCTGCCGTTTGCCACGGCTATCGTCAATTTCACTCCGCTTACCTTTGCCGCTTCCGCGTCGTTAAGTCTCAAAAACGTCTTAACTTTGTCTTCAAACAGCTTCACGTCGTACTCTTTTGTATCTTCCCCTTTCTCCTCGAAACTCTCCACCATGCTCTTTTCAAGTTGAAGTATCGGGGCGCTCTCTACGCTATCGCTCGTGTTGGTTTCGGTGTACTTCTCGCTTGCGTATGCGTCTTCGTTCAACGTCTTTTCGGTCTTTTCGTACGCCCAGTTTGTTTCGCCTTTTGTATACTTCTGCTCGCAAGATGACAGGAGCAAGTCTCCTTTCATTACGCTTTGAGCATATTCCACACTCTTTGCTTCACTGCCCTTTTCCAATGCGCTCATCCACGCAAGTTTATCGCTCTGCGCATCATTGTTACACGCTACGAGCAACGCAAGCGTAAGCACGAGCATTATTATTACCGCTATATTTCTGCGTTTCATTATTTCATTCCTCCTATCAACCTCTGAACTTGCCAAACGCCACGTATGCCATAGCAAGCAACGCACTTACTGCCGCCACTATTCCAAACAATGCGTTATCTCTAACCTTGTTCGCAATCTCGGTGGCTTCACTGCCTTCAACTCTTGCCGCTTGCCATGCCTCTTGGTATGCTTTGCCTTCTTCACTCTGCTTCACAAGCGTGAGTTTCTCTTCGTCAAGCGCCACGATATAATCGTGCGCTTCCGCAAGTTTCTTGCTCTTGCCTGCCGCATATGCGTCCAACATAGCCTTTATTGCGTCCAAATTCTCCGCTATCTTTGCATATTTCGCACAAAGCGTTGCCGCATTTTCGTAATTCGCTTTCGCTTCCGCGTTGTCGTTTATCTGCAGCATATCGTCTTCGGTTATGCTCTCCACAAGAGCTTTCGCTTGGGTATACTGCGCTTTGGTGAGGAACTCAACTCCCGCATACTTCTTAAGATCTTCAATCTTATCCTTCGCGGAATTCACAACCTTGAATTGCAACGTCTTTACGCCTTGATAATTTGCGTCTTGGATAGTTGCCGTGTATTCGTATGCGCCTACTGCGTCTATATCGTCCGTCGCTACGCCGTCTTTTGTGAGAACCTTGACGATTTCGATGTCGTCATGTCCCGTTACGCTTGCGTCTATACTCAAACCGTATGAGAATACGAGGTATCTGCCGTTCGTAAGTCCGACAAGGGTTATAACTATGGACTCCGAAACATCCGCTTTCTCGACGATTACGTCCACAAGTTCGGACTTGTTGCTTCCGTCTTCAAAAGTGTATTCCGTGGTGTGCACTATCTCGATCTGCATCTTGTATGTGCCTGCGTCTGCAGTTGCGATATCCACCTGCGTCGTGAGGTTGGTATCCGTTGAGCTGTAGAACTTTGCTCTGAACGAATTGTCGGTTGCGGATGCGAGATATCCCGTAAGCATTGTGCGCCAATCGAAAATATTTTGTGTGTTTCCGTACACTCTCGTGATTTCTCTTGCCTCGTTGGTAAGAGATACGACGGACAAACCGACTGTAAGTTCGCCGTTTACAACGGTGAGCTTGTAGTTATCGTTATCTATCGTCGCGCTTATCGCGTGCTTGCCGCTTGCAAACATACTGTTGAAGTTTGCTTCCGTAAGTTCGACGTCGCCAACGAGCACGAACATTCTTACGTTGAGATTGTCCCCTGCAAGTCCGTTAGCTTCGTATTCCAACGCTGCATTGAGTTCTGCCCAAGTTGCGGTATACGGCAATTGCGCGTTCTGCACGGTTACCGTTACGGGGCGCTTTGTGATCGTGTACTCGGAATGCGCTGCGCTCGTGTAAGCAATCGTTACATCATAGTTTGCGTTTTCAACCTTCGTTGCGGTGATTGCATATGTGCCTACGGTTCTGCCCGCGGTTCTGGTGATCGAAACGAGAGATTGTGCGTCTTCGCCTTCTGCCATAGTACCTTCTCGAACGAGAACGGTTAGTGTTGCATCAGGATTTCCGTACACCGTCGTTGCGTCTTGCACGAGAAGCGTTACCGCTCTCTTGGTAATAGTGTACGTTGCTTTTTTGAACTTGACCTCATAATTGACGTTGGTCGCACTTCCGGCAATTTCATATTCACCGACGTCCAATCCGTCAACTTTCTTGAGCATAATGCCAAGATCATCCCCCTCGACAACTGCACCTTGTTCAATGCTGTATGTGAGTGCCACAAGACTTTCGCCGTATACGGAAGTCTGTCTGTTGATATTGACGTTCACTGTCTTTTTGTTTATTGTATATGTGCCTTTTTCAAATGTTACGGCATAATTTGTATTGCTTGCGCTTCCGATTATGTCATAATCACCGAAATTCATTCCACCCTCTTTCTTAAGCGTAATGCCGAGATCGTTCATCGAATCGGTATATGCAAGTTCACTACCTTCTTTGAGACGTGATGTCAATGCTTTGATACTGTCGCCATAAACTGCCGACACGTTGTCAATAACGACAGCTATTGCCTTTGCGGTGATAGTATAAGTTCCTTTCTTGAACGTTACAATGTAATTTGCGCTGTTTGCAATGCCTGTAATTGCGTATTCGCCGACGCTTTTTCCGTCTGCCTTTGTGAGCGTAACGTCGAGTGAACTATATTCGTCGTCATAGACATATCCGGTTGCACTTGCTGTTAGTTCAACAAAGTCCTCTCCGTATACACTTGTTTTGTCGTCGATATTGACAGTTATAGAGCGTTTACTAATCGTATACTTGCCGTCTACAAACGTTACGGCATAATTTGTATTGCTTGCAGCACCCGTGATTGCGTATTCGCCGACGTTTCTTCCGTCTGCTTTTGTGAGCGTAATTCCAAGGCTATCTCCCTCGACAACTGCACCTTGCTCTATGCTGTATGTGAGTGCCACAAGACTTTCGCCGTACACACTCGATTTATCATCGATCGTAACAGTGACAGGTCTTTCTTTCACTTCAAAGGTATGCGTGAACTCAGATCCGTCTGTTGAGATCGTAAGAACGATTGTGTATTTTCCGACGTTGAGAATTTTGCTCTCTTTAGAACCAAGGTAAGCCTTGAGGTCAAATTCCGTAACTTCCACACCGGTTTCTCTGACCTTCACTACGGCTGTCGGAACAAATGTTATTCCGTCATAAATTTTCTCACTATCGCCGAAATCAACCTCGTAGTAATTGTTTGCTTCCACGACTTCAAGTGTCATGTCATTTTGTGTTTCAATAACATAGTTGTCGTTGCCATTAACGGCAATTATATCATATTTACCGCAAGAAAGCGTTTGACCGTCTACAACACTGATTTTGCCGTCCAAATCAACTCTTGCGATCAAAACGTCGCCAACGCGCAATTCATACGTCAATGACTTTGCATAGTTTGCATCGGGTGCGCCCTGCACGGAAGCAAAAATAGTCACGGCAGTTTTCCCTTCCATCAAATTGTGCGGTTTCGTAATGACAACCTTTGCTTTGTATTGCGTGATAGTATAGGTTCCGTTTATAAAAGTCACAATGTAATTTGCGTTGTTTGCAATGCCTGTGATTGCGTAATCACCGACATTTCTTCCGTCTGCCTTTGTGAGCGTAACGTTGAGATTGTCAATTGTATCGCCGTCTGCAAGTCCGCTTGCGCTTGCGGTAAGTTTTTCAAGACTATCTCCGTACACACTCGATTTATCATCGATCGTAACGGTGACAGGTCTTGCCTTGATTGTATACTTGCTGTTTTCAAATGCTACGAAATACAGTCTATTCGTCCAAGTTCCGCCCAAAACGTATTCTCCGACATTGGTGCTATTTCCTTCTCTTGTGAGTGTAATGCCCAAATCGTCGCCATCGATGATGCCGCTGATATCCACGAGACTGTTGTCGATGACGATTTGATCTCCGTAAAGGGATGATTGCGGTTTAATCTTGACAGTTGCGGTTTTTCTGTTCACGTCGCAAGTTTTGGACACGGTGTAGTTTTTGCCGTCGTGTTTTCCGTTGAACGTAGCCGTTCCGACAACTTTGGACTGATTGGAATCCCACTGCACGTTTGAAAGCGTTGCAGTTGCGGTTGCGGTTGTTCCGTTGACGTAAGTGACTTTTATATCAATAGAACCGTCTCCGTATGTCGCAGATCCCACGATAGTAATTTCTTTGACGATATTGCTTGCAAATCCGATATATCCGTTCAAATAGTCTGTGATAAATGCAACATCATCGCCTGTGCCTTTTGATGAGAGCGTTCCGTAAGTTGCATACAGATTGCATGCCGTTGCGACGATATCGTTTGCGTTTTTGAGGTTGCCCACGTCGTTGATGAATTGAGCGACGTCACTTCCGACAACTTTCAAGGTTGCGTCAATGCTTTTTACGAGCGAACTATTCGTGAGCGCAACGTTGTTGTTGATATAGACGGACGGATTAAGTGTGCTTTCATCAAAGCTCAACTCAACGCTCTCGGTATCGGTAGTGCCGTAGAAAGACACGATTGCAAAGAGGCTGAAGTCTTGCGTTATTTCGCCATCCTTGTTTCGCACGCGCATGTACGAGTTTCCGTCTTTAAGTGCAACGTTGCTTGCGACGTGCGTAAGGGTTTGCATTTCTTGATCAAGCACGAGCGTTTGGCTCTTCACTGCCGTGTAAACGTTCTTGGTGTAATACTTGATCAAATCGGTTGCGTTTGCGACTTCAACCAAGCATGTAAATCTGCCGTTTGAATCTGTTTGATAGTCGCTACCGTTGACATTTACGATGACGCCCTCCTTGTCCGCGCAGATATAGAACGTGAGTGTGAGGACGAATTTTTGTCCGTTCCACTGAGCAAATCTTCCCTGCATAGCCTGATTGGGATTGAGTGCGAACTCTTGTTCACTGTACGAGTCTTTTACGCCGACCGAGTATTTGTTTGCAAACGAGTTGAGAGTGAACGCATTGTTTGCGAACGTTTTGTAGGTCTTGCCTTTTTCAAGGCTGACAAAACCATTGACACCGTACACGCGGCCGCTCATATCGAAGGTTGCCATATTGTAGTCGTAACCGTCGTTGCAACCCTCGACGATAGTTTGATTTGCGACGTTTGCGTTTGCGCCGACGTTGATCTCGCCACCCTCAACGGTTTGGACGATACCTGCAAATGTGCCGTTGATATTGAGCGTACCGTTGACGATAAGCATACCGCTTTTTGCAAAGCCGTAACCTGCGAGTTCGTCGTAATACGGATAACGTTTGCCATTCTTGCTTGATTGATACAAGCCGTCGTAAACGTAGAGCTTGCCGTTTTCGGTGATATTGACGGTTGCACCGTTTTCAATCGTTACGATTGCGCCCGGCATAATCTTGTATGCCTGATTGATATTGACGGTTGCACCGCTCTTGATATTGAAGTTGTAGGTGTACGGAATTGCAAGCACCATTGCTCCGCTTCCGTAGCCTTGCAGACTGAATTCGCCTGCGGTAATATTCCCATATACGGCGATCGTGGTCACACCGAAGTCGCCGAGATGAATATTGCCGACCTTTGCGTCTATTTTCTTGCTGGAGTCATAGGAAATCTCAAGAGAACTTCCCTCGTGCATCCAGATAAGCGCACCTTCGCTCTCGGCTGTTCTGTTCTCTATCTTATCGACAAGAACAACGTCCTGAGTCGTGATACTCGACCAGAAATAAAGCGAAGTTGAGCCGATAACTTTTGCGCCGTAATTGACGATTTGCTTGCACTCGACATTGCTCGTCGCAAATTGCACGAACGGAAATTGTCCTGCGTTATACAAAGCATACGTATTCGTACCGCCCGAGTAGTTGTTGACCGTGAACGGTTGACGGAGCGTTGCGCCTGCTTTTGCCGTAATCGTACCATTGCCGCTCACTCTTCCGATCACGTCAAGATAACCGCCGTTTGCAATCTCGATACTTCCGTTGACAATCATTTGAGCGTATGCGCCCGAAGTGTGACCTTGAGCGGATTGATCCGCCTTGTGCTGCACACCGCCGACGATAAGTTTGCCGTTGAGGGTGAGTTTGCCGTTGACGGTGAGAGTTACAAACGGATCTACGCCTGCAAACCAGCTTGTTCTTGCATTGCTGCCGCCTTGCATATAACCCGTTGTGTCCGTAAGCGAATATGCAAGCACAAGCTCGATTCCGCTCGGGATTGTGAGATCTTCACCGATCGTCGTGTCGCCAATCATAAACACCTTGCCGCCGCTTGTCAAACTGTTCATTGCGGCAGTGATGTTCTCAAAATATTCGCTTTCTGTCCTGAAAGCGTATTTGTCCGCTTTGTCCATAACCGCGACGTATTCGCAATTATCAACAAGCGAGAAAGTGATGCTCTTGTCAAAGACAATCTCACCTGTTGTGACGTTTTTCCAAGCATAGAAGATGTAGCCCGCGTTTTCCGTTGCGCTCAACGTCAAAGTCTCGCCCATTGCAACGGGAGCTTCGCTTGCCACGGCAGTGCCGTCCGCTTTTGTCAACTTCACCGTGCCTGCGTCAGCATTGCTGCTGCTGTATTTGACGGTTCTTTCGCCAGCAGACAATCTGATGTTTGCAACGGCAAATCTATCTTTGAGAAGATTTCGGCTGTCGGTTTTTACATATGCATAATACAACGTGACGCTTCCGCCGTTTTCATCAAGCATTGCTTGGGTTATGTTGAGTTCATAAGACTTAAATGCATCACTATATACATCGCCCTCGGAGAGCTTTGTGAAAGTTGTGCAATTATCTTTTGTTATCTTTGTGCCTTGTGAGAAATACAAATAATCCAAAGGATCGCAATTGTAAATGTAATCGAATCTCAAGATGCCGGCTGCCGAAACGGTGATTGAAAATCCTGAAAGCGAATTGATAACACCTTTGTTTGAGGTTGAGTATACAACTTTGTTTGCATCAGACAATTCAGAGTCAAACGTCATTGGGAACAAAGGATAACTTGTGTATTCTTCATTGTTGACAACAACGTTTTCACCGATTACAACATTATCTTGCATGTTGCCGTCAATCACAGCTTCCAAATTGAATTCACAAGATACTGTTGAGAAGCCCTCTTTTTCGTAAGTGAATACAAGACTATGATTCGTTTTGACGTTTTGAACAGTATGTATATAATAACCGGCTTCTTCAGACACAACTGCATTGCGTACTCCGTCTTGCGAAACATAAAGGTTTTCACCTTGATTCAAAACAGGCAACAAGAATGTGACATTGCTGTTTCCGACGTATTTTACACTGATAGTATCACCGTCTGCAATATCTTTTTCAATTGGATTGTCAACGCCGTTGGATATGCTCACCTTGTAAGTAAAATCACTCGGGATATCAAAACCTTGCAAAGTGCTGAAATCCTTCAAAAATGCGGTATCCAAGCCGCTGTCACCGCTACCGTCTTTTGCATAAACAAACTCGATTATGTTGAATTGCTTGTCTTTAAAACTCGCTTCGCCGTCAAACCAAGCAAGATTTGTAATATCGCTTCCTGAATCAAGCGATTTATATTCCACCTTGTCACCGTTCGTGATTATAGAAAGATAGTCCCAATTCACTTCCGAAGAGGCAGCATACTTCCAAGACACACCGACACAATTCACTGCAAATAAAGTCAAATGTGAAGCCGAATTGCCATTATATGCATTGCTTGACTTGTAATAATCATATCCGAGACTATTTCCTTCGTCGGAAGCAGATACTTTCACCCAGTTGAAATGCGTTTTGCCGACATTATAGAAATCTTCGTCAAGATAATAAAGTCCGTTTACACCAAATGGCTTTATACATTTTATATCCGATGTCACGGTTGAAATCAACACATCCATAAAGTAATACTCAACCGTGTATTCACCGTTCACAAGATTGCCGACGTTTGCAAAATTGTCTCCCGTCACTGTGACGGTGTTGCCGTTGTATTTGACAACCGCTTTTGCACCATCAACAAGAGGTGTTGCAAAGCCTATCTCAAGTGTTTTTGCATCCGCACTTTCTTCAAAATAGTACACGCCGTCCTTGATTGCAAGGCAACTCTCGTCAAACAGCGTGCCGTTCACTCTGCCTGAAACTTCGGGCATATCCACAAGTCCTGTGGCAAAGCGCAACTGCATTGTAGTGCTGTTTACACTTACGGAAACACTGATGCCGTTTGCCTTGTTCTCAAGTCCGCTTATGGTGAGTGTTTTGCCTGAAATTGTATAATTTGTTGCGTCAACGCCGTTCACTTTGAAGGAAGTGACGGTGACGTCGCTCGGAAAACCGATTTCAATGCTCGGATTGTTGCTGCGAGTGCTGTACTGCAACACGCCTTCTGCATCGGCAATGTAATCAAACAGTTTATCTTCACTGCCGATTGTCAATGACGACGGAATGATGACATAACCGTTGTTTGTCAATTTGTCCGTGTCGGAAGTGACAGCTTCCGTAGAATCGCTTGCACAATTTGTGAAAGTGCAATTCGTTAAAAATCCGCCCCAAAGACCGTAATTTGATTTGTTTGCGGGCAACACCAATGTTGTGTTGATGAGTTTGTTGTTCTCAAATATAGGAGCAACACCGCTATATTCCACTTTTCCGAAAAATCCGCCAACGTAACTTGCGGTGTCGGATGTGTTGGCATACACTTTGTTGTTTCTTGCCACACAGTTTCTGATGACAGAGTCTTTGTAGTGTCCGACAAAAATGCCGACAACATTGTTGCCGCGCACAACACTGTTTTGCACGGTAACGTTTTCAATCACTGCAAGTTCAATCAAATCTTTACGGTATGAAAATCCGTTGACAATGCCGCAACAATTTTCGCCGTCAAATTTGGACATTGCAAAACAATCGTCAAAAGTCAGGTTCTTCAACGTATATGCGTAGCCATACGAACATGAAACCATAAAGCCTGCGCCTTGAGTTTCGGTGACGGCAGCCATTCTGTAGATTGTGTGACCTTGCCCGTCAAATGTGCCTCTAAAATCATACTTTTTGTCGTAATCATAAGATCCGATAGGCGTCCAAATATGCTTTGTGTTGAGCGTGTCGCCCGAAAACCATTCCGTTGCGCCGTCCTTCTTGCCGTTGAGATCGATATCAGCACCGAGTTTTATCGTTTTTCCTTCAAAGGTAGTGCCTTCATTAACCCATTTTGCAAGACCGGCAAGTTGTGCCGCGGTTGTGATGGTAAATTCCGATTGAGAATTGTCAAACCAACTTTTATCGACAGTCCCGTCCCACACCGATACCGACGCGGCAGCGTCGCCTGCGTATGCGTTGCCGACGTCCGCAACGCATACCACAGCAGTGGTCAACAGGAGCACTGCTATGGCGAGCGCCAGCACGCTCGCAAAACTCAATCTAATTTTTCTTGTCATAATTTTCAAAAACTCCTACAAGTTCTTTTTCTTTTCTTATTTAACGTTTTCGACATTTTTAGCCGAAAACACTTAAATGCGTTACTGCGCGCATAGGCGTGTCAAAATCGTTTTATTTTCTTGTGTTTTTTGCTGAAAATTGTCCACATATTGCGCAAATCAAGCCGAATCCAACAGCAAACACACCTCTCATACTTTTTGCCCCTTTATAATCCCTTTCTTCGTATTCGGCTCGTCCCCTTGCCTATCGCATCGTTTTTTTTCGTGCTTTTACGACTTAAATACTAACTTATTTTTATATTATAACAAAAATATACAAAAGTGCAACCATTATCTATATGCATGTTGCCCCCCCGGATTGTGTTTAGGTATCAAACCGAAGACGGTTTAACAAAAATTGAAGTTGAATTTGGCAATGACACCGTTAAAGAGATCGATTCCGTCGCAAAAAATGACAAAGAATTGTTTTATATACAAATGGCAATAAAAAATATCGAGCCGTCGAAAAAGACGGCTCGTTTGCTTTGTTGCTCGTGTAAAAACTTACAGTGTTATCCAGAGTGCGGGGACTACACCGCCTTCCGCGACAAGGTCCGGGGAATCTATAACGCCTTTCTTATCCCTGTACAGAACGAAGGTCGTGTATCCCTGATTGCCGACGGCGAGAGAGGGCGAGCGAGTGTACCAGGTAACATAATCCTTTTGGGTGTTACCCATCGATACCCCGTGGAATTTGGCAAAATCGGATGCTTTCAGGTTTCTTGCGGGATCTTCCGCTAATACGTCCTTATTAAATCCGTACGCCGTGGTGGTAACGTCTCGCAACGACAACAAGAATATCTTATCGTCCGTATCTTTGCATTGGTCTGCATACTTGTTTTTCCCTGCGTTTTCCGCGTAGCCGTAATACTTCGGGTACTCGTCCGGATTGGAGCTTCTCGCGCTGTTGTCGAGGTGCGTGGTCTGTATGATTTCCTTTTGCAACTCGTTGAAAACCTCGTTGTAGAAGGTCTCGTTGAGCCAACGGCGTATGAAACTATATTCCCAGTTGTTGGCATAAGTTCCGTCCGGGACACCCGCAGAATTGTTGTACGAAGCAAGTAAGTCGCCACGAATCTCGCTCTTTCTGTCGGGCTGCATCGAAAAGAAATCCAAAGCGATATCGCTCATAATATAGGCGGAATTGTTGCTTGTCGTGAGGATTCTCCACTTTATCGGTTCATACTTAAACCAGTACACATTTAACCTATAATATCCGTTGTCCGTAATATCATCGTACAGAGCATCAATCCCCGACGCGCGATATTCGTTCATTTGAACGCCGAGGTATTTCGTGCCGTTATATATAACGATTTTTTGCCACATATAAGTAGCACCCTCGTGACTTTCCCAATTGTAAGGATTTGTCTTATCACGCGGAAGGGGCGGCGTCCCTGCCATTTCGTTGAGTTTCGCAACGACGTTTTCGTCGCGCTCACAGGTTTGCGGCCAGTGGCCGAAATAGATATAGTTGCCCTCGCGCGTGTAACGAACGGTGTTAAGTCCGCCGCACGTGGTGCATACGTCGCAAACGTAACTATGCTTGCCGTTGGCAGGGATTTCCACCTTTGTATTATAGTCGCAACCCTCACGCTGACATTCGTCGTACGCTTCCCAACCGGGCAAGCAGTCCGCTTGTTTCGCATCGTGGTGTTTGAGGTTGTGTCCGAGAGCTTTTTCGACGTATCTATCCAACTTTGTCGAATAATCGCACCCCTCGCGCTTGCAGGTGTAATAACTTCCCCAATACCCGTCCTCGGTGCAGGTTGGGTTGCAGGATTCGTGCTCTTGCAAATCGTGCCCGAGAGCGGGCACCCCATTGTAGTCGGTGTGGTAATCGCAACCCTCGTTGGAACACTTTGTATACTCCTCGGTGCCCCACCACTCGCAAGTAGGCTCAACGCGCGGAACGGTTATAGATAAATTGTGATCCGTAGCGGGGATTTCCTCATATCCTTCGATTTTTCCGCAGTAATGGGCACACCTTTTGTATGCTTTCCAACCGATTTCGGTGCAAGTCGGCTCTTTGGCGGCAACGACCTGCATATCGTGTCCGATAGCGGGTATCGGCTTCTGCTCGGTATAAGTACATCCCGGATTTATGCAACGTTTGCCGTGGGTGAGTCCGTCTCTTTCACACTGAGGATCATAACCTTTTTCTTCGCGCAGGTTGTGCGGTGCAAGTTCGCCGTATTCAAAGGTTTCTCTGCCAAGACTTCCGCAAATACTGCAAACAAGGCGATACACAGCCTTTCTTTGGCACGTTGCGTTGTCCACGAGGTTTCTGTCGGTGACTTTTTCAACGTAACTGTGTATATGTTGTTGATCGGCATTTACCAAGCCCGCAACGACAAAATACGAAAAACTTGTCGTTTCAAAGTATATATTGCCGCCGTCAACATTAGTTGCGAGCTCCTCGACGGAGTTGTCGCTTTTGATGTGATATGTGACATATCCGAGTTCCGACTCAAACGGCTTGGGCAAAGTAACCTTCACTTTACCGCTCGGCTGCACTTTTTCGCCGTTCTTTGAAATGGAAATGTCAAATACGGCAACTTTTGCGCTGTCGTACGGCTTGTCGATTGCCAAAACAGCAGTCTTGCCTTGTTGGCTATCGGCAGCGTGGAAAGTGGCAGACAGAGCGGAGCCATTGTCAAACACACCCACAACGCTCACACCACTGTCGCTTCCGAGCTCGATTGCAGCTTTCCCCTTATCACCGCAAGCGACCAGCGCAAGACACAGCGACAACGCCAGCGCAAGCGCAAGGAAAAGTAATGATTTTGTTTTCATAAAAATCTCCTATCTATGAGATTGATTTCGGCATTTATGCTTGCCGAATTTTTGCGAATAAGCGGGTTTTTACACCCGCTTATCCGTTATTTTGATCAGATAATAACTTTTAAGTTATTTTGCTACGAGTTTGCCATACGTCATACCACTAAATACCTTATCCAAAGTTATGGTAACTAGACCGTCGGAAGGAATGGCACAACCACTTGCACTTGTTGTGCTTCCGACTTTGATTTCTGTAATTTTGGCTTCGCCCAATATTGTGCCGGCGCTGTTGTAAACTGTAACCGTTTGTCCGACTTTGAAGTATCCCTTTTCAACGGTCGCGCTTATCCATTTTTCTGCCTCGTTTAAGGCTTGGATTTTACCGGTGGTGGACTTTGTTGCGCCGGTTAACGACTCAACAACCGTAATCTCTACTGTCGTTACGCTGGAGGATTTGGTAACGATTTTGTAGTTTTCCATATTAGCGGATACAAAATTCGATATTTTAAGGAAGAAACAGTCCGTCTTTACTTTCTTTTTCTGGTCAGGGACGAAATGAGAACCGCTGGTATTAAACCCTGCTTTTTCGTTGTTAAGCCAAAGTTCAATTACCTGACCTTCGATAAGTTCATTTCCGTTTTTCGCGCTGAACGTCCTGAGTTTGAACGTCTTGCCTCCATCACTCGACGAATTGTGTTGATTTTCAACGTAGCCAAGGTCAAGCACGAACTCATACGGTTTAATTGTGAACGTATTTACTTCGGAAACCACGGCTTCCCATTCGTCCGTTGCCGTGACGCCGATGCGGTATTCATATTCGGCTGCGTTCTTGGGAATGGCGACGTCTGTTACCTTTGTCCACAAAGTGTCGCCTTTCTTGCGGTACTCTAAATATTTCTCGCCGGATTCCGTAGCCGACGTGATATTTTCTACGCCGTCATGTGAAGTTGCGCCAAATTTTTTAACAAGGCTATTAAAGGTGAAGTTTGCCATAGGCTTGCCGTCGTACGTTTTGCCCGAAAAGCTCTTAACGGTAAGCCTTCTTGGTTTCGCCTTCATAGTGAATTCGACGAACGCGTCTCCAAATTTGTAGTTGTCGCCTTCCGCATATTTAATGTGCACTCGGAACGTTCCCGTTTTAAGTTGTATAACTTCTTCTTTTGTAAGGTCACGACTCCAAACGCCACCTTCAAGTTTTTGTTCCCAGACGATAGTCTTTGCGCCGTAACCGGTGCCGATCTCAACGTAATTTGTTATGGGATCGGGGATATTCGTTGCGCCGACAAAGATATTATTGAATGCGTCTGCATTGCTGATTGTAAAGTCGACGATGTCTGCTTTGATGATTTCAAAGTCGAAAGTTTGCGTCGCGGCTTTCCACTCTGCCGTGGCTGCTACGCTGACTTTCACGGTATATTCGCCGGCATTCTTCGGGGCGGTTGCAGCGTACGTATTGTCGTCCGCGCCTTTTGCCTTGAACATAAATGCAATTTCGCGATTGCCTTCAATTACGAAATCGTCTTTCGTAATCGAAACAACTTCTCCGTCGTATTCCTTGCCAAACGTTTTGCCTTCTTTAAGTACGATTTCATTGTCCTTCGCGTCAAGTGCGTCGATGGGCTCTATTTTGGTTGCTTTACATACCGTGCAAGTGAAGGTTTTCTCGCCCTCAACGCCGTAGTCTGAGGGTTTGGTGATAACGCCGTCGTTCCAGTTGTGTGCCGTGAGGTCTTTCTTTTCGTCCGTGTGGGCGCAGGTTGCAGGATGCCAGTGGTTGGCGGCGTCATAAGCCCATCTTTCCATATCGAAAGTATGCACGTGGTCGAGCATGCCGATTGTTGCGGTCTTGGTGTTGCCGCAAGTGGTACAAGTGTAGGTCTTTACGCCCTCGGTCGTTTCGGTGGGTTGAGTGGTAATAACGCCCTCGTTCCAATTGTGTGCCGCGAGGTCTTTCTTTTCGTCCATGTGGGCGCAGGTTGCCGGATGCCAGTGGTTGGCAGCGTCATAAGCCCATCTTTCCATATCGAAAGTATGCTTGTGCTCGAGCGTCCCGATTTCTTCGGTCTTGGTGTTGCCGCAAACGGTGCAAGTATAGGTCTTTACACCCTCGGTCGTTTCGGTGGGTTGAGTGGTGACAACGCCCTCGTTCCATGTATGCTGTGCTTCGTCTTTTTTCAAGTCGGTATGCGCGCATGTTGCGGGATGCCAGTGCGTTTGTGCGTCATACTTCCAGCTATCCATATCGAACGTGTGTTCGAGTTGGGGAACGGATTCCGTTTTTTGATAACCACACACCGTACAAGTGAAAGTTTTCACACCTGCAGCATCTTCCGTGGGTGGAGTGGTGATGTTGCCTGCGTCAAAAGTATGATCCGCTTTGTCCGCCACATCCGAGTGCTTTTTCGTCATACATTCGTGCCAGTGGCTTGTTTCGTCATACTCCCACTTGCTCGAAAAATCGTGCTTTTTGTTGTTGCAAGCGGTGAGAACCGCAAGTGACAAGACAAGCACCATTGCGATTGCAAGAATCGCGATGAATGTTTTTCTTTTCATAGTTTTCTCCTTTTTAATAGATAGTTTTTTGATTCATATATTTCAAATCGCGCTTGGGATTTGCGATGTGAAATCAATTTTTTATTTTGCAATACACATGCTTTTCAGTGCAAAATACGGCACATAAAGTGCCGATTTTGTCATTCTTTGTTCTTTTTGCACTTATTCTTCATCGCCTCGCCCATGCGCTTGAAAGCCTCGCCGAGGTCTTTGAAGTTCTTTTTCTTGACTGCAAACCAGAAGATTGCAAATCCGCCGATTCCCGCAAACAGCAACGTTCCGATTACGATACCTGCAATTTGTCCGCCGGACAATCCTTCCTTTACTACGGGAGCATCCTCATATACGGCAGTAAGGGTTGTTCCTTCCGCCACCGTAAAGGTATATTCCTTTTGGGTGCTTACGATTTCTCCGCTTTCGTCTTTCCAACCTGCGAATACTTTGCCTTCTTTATCTTCTGCCGTTACTGTTGCGCTTTCACCGACAGTAAGCCTGCCGCCGCCCGTGCCGCCGACGACTTCGATGACCACTTTGACGAGCTTTGCCAAAGTGATATTTTCAATCTCGTTGCCGTTTTCGTCAAAGTGCTTGCCGCAGAACGTGCAGTCTTGGTGTCCTTTCGTGCCTTCCGTTTCCTCGGTTGCCGGCACTTCGTCTATCCACGCTCCGAACTTGTGCGCTTTGGCAATCACAAGCGAACTTTCGTCAGTGATAGGTTTAGTTGCCTCCTTGTCTTCGAACTTCACTTCGCAACCGTCGCACCTGTAATACGGTTTTTTGCCTTCTTTCATACAGGTGGCATCCTCACCCGGAACAAGCGTCGTATGGTGCGTGGTGTGCGCGAGCGCAGGCTTGATTTTATAGCCGCAGTCAAGGCACTTGACGGGATCGTCCTCGGTTGCCGCCGTTCTGTCGGGACGGTGAGCCGCTTCGTCCTTGATTACGGTGCAGTTTTTGCACTCGTGATAGTGCTTATCCTTGTTTGACGACCATACGGTCTTAAAATCGTGAATAATCGTTTGTTCAAACGTAATTTCGGTGTTGCAATAGGAGTCCTCAAAATATTTTCCGCACCCCTCGCGCTGACACTCGAAATACACGATATTGCCGTCCTTGCCCTCGGAGCAAGGCGTCGCGTCGTGACGTACGCACAAATGCCCTTTGGGTATTGTTGCAATTGCGTCGTACCACACCAGTGTGCGAGCGGCGTCGAAAAACGCTGCTCCGCAGCCTGCACAAACATATTTGTCTTTTATTCCGTCCTCCGTGCAGGTTGCGGGTTTTCCTGCCTCTAAAACAACCGTTTCGTGCGGACAGTCGATTGGCTTCGAAGTTTGAACGATGAGATTCAATTCCTTCAAATCCGCACTTAGAGTTTGTGTAAGAATTCTGCTTCCCGACGGGATTTTGACGTCACAAAGCCAGTTATCAACGCTTAGACCATCGACTCGGCTCTGGAACAATTTTCCTGTCGGTGCTTTTATGGTTATGTTGATTTCTATCGGTGTGTTATAAATAATCTTGCCGTTATCCAACGGTGCGATGCTGTTGATTATAAATTCAAGTCCGTTTTTTTCGGTGACATTCAGCATTTCTGCAGGATTGCCTACGAGAGGTTGTGAAAAGTCGATGTCAACAGACTGTACCACGCTGTCTAAGCGGAGCAACACAAGTACGACAAGATCTCCGCCTCTTATCTTTTTGCTCAGCACTTCGCCGCGAGTTACGTTAACGCTTAAATCGTCTATGTTTTCCGGTAAAACGCAGTTCGATTGCGGTCTAAACGAGTATATCATAACGCTGTTTTCGGTAATGAACGTCGTTTTAAAGTTGTGCGGACCGCTTAAAGGGCCGTTTCCGTCGCGACTGTAAGACGCAATGTGGTAATAGATTCCCAAGTCTGTTACGTTGCCTTTTATTACGGTGGGATAGAACATCGCTTCGTACGCCATGCCCTTGTAATACTCAGGCACGTCTATTAAAACTTCTTTTATGTACTTGTCGGAACCACATTTCGTGCAAATTCCGTCTACGAAATTATGCGGAAGAAAATCTCCGTGTTCCAAGCCACACACATCGCCGTTGGAGTCTTTATAGGTGCAGGTTGCTTTTTTTGGCAAGTCGCCCCGTCGCCTTGCGGAGGATGTCTTAAACTCGTGTTCTCTTCTTTACAATATTTGCAGAATCCGAGGTGCGTATAAGTGCCGTCGCCATTGCCGAACGACTTGAATTCGTACTTATGTCCCGTCGCCGCAAGGTATTCTTTGCCGCAAACGTCGCACTGCGCACCGCTCGAACAAGTCTGCTCTCCGCCGCTGTGCACTTCTTTTTTGACGTTGCCGCTTGCGTCCTTTTCAAATTCTCCGCAAGCGCACTTAAATACGTGGCAATTTGCGTCGTCATCGCTCGCAACGGCAGAGAAATTGTGCTTTGCGTCGGGATTGCCGAGAGCGCCGCACTTTGTGCACGATGCGGCACAACCGCCGTTAAACTCGTGGCTTGCATAATGCGAGCCTTTGTCAAAAGCAGGGGCAACGCCGGGACAAGCAGGGTCGGTGCATTTTGTATAGCCGTGATGCTCGAAATCTATCTTCTCGATTTTTTCAACCCATGTATGCTCGTGTCCGCCGGATACTGCCGCAATCGTGACGGGGATATCGCAAGTCTGTCCGTCATCCGCCGTTGCGGTGATGTACATCGTTCCGCCGTCCATTGCGTTTTTTGCGATTATTTGATAGTAGCAATACGATTTATCAAAAACGTTGCTTGTCTGAATTTCCATTCCTATGGGCGCAATCTTTGCCTCATAGGTATACGGACCGGGTGCGCCGCTAAGCCATATACCCGTATCGGTATATTCTGTGGCGATTTTGCCCGACACCTTTTCGTTGATTCGGGGAGATATGTATCGCGGATAACCGACATACGTCATTCCTCTGGAAATGAGAAAATCCATTTCTATTGCCGTTGTAACGGAGTTTTGTCCTGCGCTGTCCCAAAGTTCTATATCCTTGCCTTTGCCGAGTTCCGCACCCGTCACTTTCATATGACTTTTAAGTACGTCTGCTTGTTTGGACAACTTATAGTTTTCTTTCGGCGCAAAACGGACGCGGATGCAATACGCGACTTTCTGCTCGATAAGTTGGTTTTCAACCCTGCTCCACGAAAACGACGCACTGCCTTTTTCCCACAACGTTGTTGATTGTCCGTTTTTGGATACGAATACGAGCGTTGCCGTATAGTTTGCGCCCGCAGGAACTTTGAGCGTTCTTTCCGTTTCGTCCTCGAAGACAAATGCGGAGGCAAGGCTGTCGCCGATTCCCACCTTATTGAACGAAACTTCAAGCGTATCGATTTCTCCGCTTTCCGCATAAGCCGTGCTTTCGGTGCAAAACATCAATATGCCAAGCACAAGCACAAAGCTAAAGACAAGAAGCGTCATCGATAGTCTCGTTTTTGTCAATGTTTGTTTCATATTAGGTTCCTTCCTTCGATGTTGTTTTGGGGCGAGGTTCGCCCTCGGTTTGCCGAGAAATTTTTGTTATCAATTCTTGAAAATTTCTCGTTGTTATGGTATAGTGATTTATACAACAAAGTATTAAGATATATTTTCTAAAATATATCGACACTATATCATCATCAAAAGTATATGGATTAAAGTGCCGTTTGTCCCCTACCCAAACCCCCAAAAGGTAGGGAAAATTCAAAAAAGTTTGGATTTTTTTCAAAATTTTTTGTCGTGCACTTCCTGCGGATTGCTTCGCGAAACAAGGAATCTCTTTATGAAAAAAACTTTGCCGATAATCGTTTTTATTTGTATGCTTGCGCTTTTGCTTTTCGGGTGCGATAGGCAAGAAACGTTGCTCAATCCTCAAAAGCCGGTCACGCTCACGATGTGGCACGTCTACGGCGAGCAAGCGGATTCGCCAATGAACAGATACGTTGAGGATTTCAACCGCACCGTCGGCAAGGAAAAGGGCATAATAGTCAACGTTACTCTCATGTCCAATGCATCGCAAATCGGGCAAAAACTCGTCAATGCTCAAAACGGAGTCGCCGGCGTACCGGCGATGCCCGACCTGTTCTTCTGCCACAACTCAAATGCGCAAGAGCTTGGCGCAAACAACCTGCTCGACTGGCAGGACGTTTTTTCGGCAAGCGAACTATCGGATTTCATTGGCGAGTTTGTCTCTGACGGCATGGTTGACAACTCACTCTCGGTGCTCCCCGTGTCAAAATCCACACACCTGCTCTTTTTGGCAGGCAACGCATTCGACAAGTTCGCAACCGCTCGAGGCGTGAGCTACGACAACCTCGCAACTTGGGACGGTTTCTTCTCCGTTGCCGAAGAATATTACGACTATTCCCACGGAAAGCCATTCTGCGCCCTCGACTATCTCATGCGCTCCGTCGAACTTGACGCAATAAGCCAAGGCGCAGTCGACTTCTACCAAGACGACTGGTACAAGCAAAACGACACCTTGATTGCCTCTTACAAAAAGTTTGCCTCGGCAATCGCCAAAGGGCATATCGTCGTGTCCGATCTGTATTCCAACACGCAGGTTATGACGGGACAAACCATCGCAGGTATATCATCCTCCGCCGCCGTGCTCTACTACAACGACACAATCACCTACCCCGACAATACCCAAGAGCCAACCAACCTCAAAGTCCTGCCCGTGCCGACTTCGAGTGGCAAAAAGTATGCAACACAAGCAGGCGTAGGGCTTTGCGCATACAAGACCACGCCTCAAAAAGCCGAGGCTGCCACTGCCTTTGCAAAATGGTTCACCGAGGAAAAACGCAACCTTGACTTCGTCGCTCAAACAGGTTATATGCCGGTCAAAAACGGCGCGTTCGACAAGTTGGGCTCTTACACTTTCAAGACGGAGGCTTTCAGAAACACTTACGCCGCCTTGAAGTCCACCATGCAATCCTGCACCTTCCAATCCGAGCCGTCGATGGCAGGCTACTTTCCAAACACATACACGCTCTATTCCAAAATTCGCGAACTGCAAAAGGAACTGCCCTCGATGCACGAAAACGGCAAAACCTATGAGGAAATCACCGACTTGCTCGTTGACATGTTCCTCTCCATCCCCGCCGCTTAATCGTCGCACAAAAACGGCATAATAATATCAAACACGCAAAACTCGCGTTTTTGTCTTGAAATCGACGCTTTTCGTCATAAACCGACAGCAATATATGAACACTCCGAAAATCATAAAACCAAAAAAATCGTCCATGAAGCACAAACTGTTCTGGTACATGCTTGCGCTTGCGGTTATCGTTTTGTCGTTTTTGGGGTGCGGTCTGTTCTTCTTCGGGCACTTCTCCACGGCAAAGGAAAGCGTTGAAAACAATCTTGCATTCCAGATGCGCACTTACGAGCGACAAGTGTCCAAATACTTTGAAGATATGACAAGAATGGGCAACTCGCTTTCCTACTCGGTTGCCCAGAAAACAGATGCATATCTCGCCTCCGAGGGCATTGAATTTGACGACTTGAACGACGATTCGACGCGCATTGCCGCACTTCAAAATATACTGTTCGATAAACTGGGCATAGAGTTGATGAAAACCGACTGTTCGGGCGCGTTTTTGATGCTTAACGCCACCGTAAACACACATATCGACGGCGCAAAAAAATACTCCAAAACGGGTATGTACTTCCAGCGTGCTTCCCTCGACGAAACCGACGAGACGTTGCTCCTCTACCGCGGCATTTCGGACATAGGACGCAACCGTGGCGTCATGCCTCATCGGCAATGGCGTCTTGAATTCAATCTATCCAATCTGCCCGACGGCGACAAGGTGATTGCACTGTTAGAATCCGCCGAAAAAACTCCGCGTCTGACGCAAATTTCAAGGCTTTACGGCACCAGCGAACGCACAATGAACTTTGTTGTGCCAATCGTCGGAAACAACGATAAAGTCTACGGCGTATGCGGTTTTGAAATCTCCGAAAACTACTTCAAAAAGTATTTTGCCCAATCGACGCAACTCGAGCACCTCACCTGCATGTTCTTCCCAAAAAACGGCGGAACGTACAACACCGTCAACGGATTTTCGGCAGGCGTTTACGGGGGCTACTATCTACCTCCGCAAGGCGAACTTACCGTTGAAGACATGGGTGACGGACTGACCGCATTACATTCGCGCGACGGCAATTCATCTTTCGTTTCCAAGACAAAATCCGCAACTATATGCGGTGACGAATATATGCTTATCGTAACCTATCCCAAAGAAGAGTACGACAAGACCGTTGCAAAAAACGTCATTTCGGTGGTGTTGCTCGTGTTGTTGCTTGTCGGCATGACGGTTATAGTATGTGTTTTCTTTAGCAGACGTTTCTTGCGTCCCCTCCTAAAAGGCATCGAGCAAATCCACAACCAAGAGCATAAGAACGCCGAGTCGGAATTTGTCGAAATCGACGACCTTTTTGCATTCCTTACCGAGCAGGATAGGCTCAGAGACGAGGAAACCGAAAAACTCCGCACGCAATGCGACGAACAAGGTTCTTCTCTCGAGCAAAAACAAGCGGACATAGACCGCCTTGCCTACTCTCGCAAAAACGAGGTATCCCCCGACGACTACGAGATGTTCAAGGCGGGGCTGCAAACCCTCACCAAAACCGAAAAACAAATCTTCGGCTTGTACCTCGAAGGCAAATCCGCAAACGAAATTATGGAAATTTGTCACATACAACAAGGCACGCTCAAATATCACAACCACAATATTTTAGGCAAACTCGGAGTTTCCTCGCGCAAACAAATGCTCCGCTATGCAACCCTTCTCAAACAAGAAATTCAGAGCAAATAACATAATTTTCCGTTGAAATCTCTGCCTTTTCTTATTGAATAAACCGTTTGTGGCATGAAGCCTTGTTTTTATGTTCTGTAAAAACATTATCGTTTCGACAATATTCGGCTCACCGTTTCGAACGGATTCTGTATCGTTATTGTTTTTCAAATTCCGCTTAAAGTCATAACTTCCGTTTTTAACGTAACAAAAAATAATATTTGCTTTCTCGCACGGTAAACTATCGTTTATCGGTGAAAATCCCACTTAAAACCATTGTTATTCTTTGCGCCGTCATAATAAAACATATTGAAATACGTCTCAAACCGTGGTATTATCAAGATAACGACTCGTATGAGGTGAATTATGAAAGCAGTAGACAACAAAAAAGACTTTGATAAAATGATCAAAACCGCGCGCATCGTGTGGGGCTTTACGCTCGTAATCGCGATAGTTTTTCTTGCGCTCGGCATCAATTCGCTCGTGACGTCAGGTCCGTTCAATGAAAACGAAGCGGAAGCACTGCTTCCCCGCAATGTTGCAATGGCATTCACGGTAATCGGCGGGATTTGCGCAATGGCAACAGTCTTTTTGACCTTCTTCTCGTTCGTCTTACCGCTCATGACAAAAATTGCGCCCAAGATAAACGGGGTTATGCTCGACGCCAATAAGGACAATATCCAAACAATGATGCGCACCATAACCGACGCCAATAAGCCCCAAAACGACGCCGAACCCGAAGGTGAAACGATGTTCTGCCACAATTGCGGTCAAAAAATCGCAAAAGATTCCGCCTACTGCAAGCATTGCGGTGCAAAACAATAACTACAATCTAAGCAAATCGACTTTTAGCCGAAATATTCGTTAGAAAAGAACAATACGAACTCTAACTTATCGTCAGGGTTCGTATTATTCTCTAATGGCGGCACGTCGACATCCGAATTTGAACTGTTAAGATGCGGACACCACTTGGTTATAAAAGAGATCTTTTGAGAATAACCTATGAGCGATTTAATTTCAGCTTTAGATTCTCAACATTACGGCATACAACTTCAAGTTTGTCATGATCCCGTTGAAGTTTATCACACACTTTTGCGTATTGTGTTGAATGCGGCCAATTGCTTTGATAGACGAAGCCCCTATAACATTCATGACACCAATAGTTCCTTTTTTGTGCCATTTGTCCTAAAAAATTATAATCCGATGCACTAAGTTCTGGATTTCCATCGGAATTGTCCAACTGTTTTAGCTTCCTGACAATTTGCCCAAAGGTTAAACTGCCAAGCGAATCTCTTGTCTCATAAATATCTCCGACGTGCATAAAGGAGTATATCCACTTTAAATCGCCCTCGATAATCTGACAATATTTAATGGTCTCGCTATGGAGATATGTAAACGTTTCATAATTCATATCAATACCTACCATTAGGATTAAACACAAATGGAAACGAACAAGCTGTTATTGTAGCAAAACATTGCATGATAGCGTTTTGTATGTCGGGACGAAGCTTGCCAAATGCTTCTCCACAACCAAAAAATTTATCAATAAAGTCAATTGCAAGATATGCTTGCGGATCATTTTCTTTTATAAGTTGCTTTAATGCTATTTTAATAGCTCCTTTTTGCGATTCATTCATAATGATAATGTCACAATCCTTTTAAATAGTTTCCTTTTCTCCCATCCGTAAGTAGACGAGAATTGCTTTGTTGCAGTAGGTTGCCATACTCAAATTATTTATAAATAATGTTTACTCGTTATCCTCGACAAATTCGTCGGGTAATTGGTAGTGTTCGCAAAGGACTAAATAGGCAGCATATCTTTTTGCTGCTTTTTTAGAATCGGCAAGCCCTGTTTTTTGGACACTCCAACTTTTAACAGTGCAAGTGCAAGCCCACCATAAACGACCGTTTTGTTCCACTTGTCCGTCGCTCAAATCATATTCGGGCTTAGTGCAAATTCCGTGTTCCGCAAGTTCTTTTAACGTCGTTACGGCGTTTTCTTCCTTAAACTTTTCAGGTCGTTCTTCTGTAGTATCGATATTTGCCAAAAACTTATCGATATTTAGCATGGTTGAAACGGAATTTTGAATTTCATCGGCATTCCAGTCACTGTCTATTGCGATTGCTCCTAAAATAGCCTCGAATAAATCCGCCTTAACTTTTTCCTGCATTACTACATTATTATCAATGTCACTGTCGCCCAAATACATAAATTTAGCAAAACCAAAGTAATCGATTCTTTTTGCAAGCGTTTTATTTGAAACGATTTCTTTCTTAATTTCAGTAAAATCCGACTCGTTTTTGTGGGCTACGATACAGAATTCTTCATTATCGTTGTCTTTGTCATAATACTCCGATTGAGATTTCATAAAACCGAATTCATCGACGATTGTTTTTACGACATAAAGGTCGAGAACTTTATCGCCGATAAATTCAAGAACTTCGTTGTTTCCTCCACCATATTGGGTAGAATAAGAACTTCTCGTAAATGCTTGCAAGAGTAAATCGGTATTATTAAAATAGTAATCGATTTTTTCTTGCACCTCATCGAGATGTTCGTTAAGATTTTGCATTTTCATTTTGATACCTCCAAAAACATGATATTTATCCGAAGGAAACAAAAAAGACCTCTCCGACAAAGAGAATCCAACTCTGGCAAGATAGACTACTCTTAACGATAGGTCTCATTTTATCAAAACAATTATTGTAAGATTTTCCACTTAAACTTTTCCGCTTGCAAAGAAAAGCGTAAACAGATTACATTACTCAATTACTTTGAGGAAACTAACCCTTCCTTTCGGACAACAGCATAATACCATACAAAAAGTGTTCTGTCAATGAATTTTTCTGTCTGCGCAAAATATGATACGGCAAAAGAGATACGAACACACCCGTACGAACCCTGAAAATGCAGCATTTTAGATATACTAAAAGCCAAAAAGCACTAGTAAATACTGCATTTTTGCAAACAAAAAACCTAAACCAAATACGCTCGTATTCGATTTAGGTTTTGTTTGGCGGAGAAGCAGGGATTTGAACCCTGGCTACGATTCTCTCGTACTACTCCCTTAGCAGGGGAGCCCCTTCGGCCTCTTGGGTACTTCTCCGTATCTGCCGAAATTTCAATATTTAGCTTGCTTATAATATCACAGCGACGGCGCGTTGTCAATAATTTTGGCTCGTTTGGGCGCGAAAACTTAAACGGCGAAATCAAAGGCTTATTTTGCCATTTTGACGTGCATCTCGCGCATACCCTCCACTTCGTCGCAAATTTGTTTGAGATTGCAATGAGCGCAGTCCACGAGCACGTTGTCGAGGATGTGGTTGAACGCGTCGAGAATATCCGAAGTGCGCGACGCAAACGCGGTTATATCCTCAAAGAGCTCGTCCTCGTCGGCGACGAAAACTACGGTGACGTTTTTCACAACGTCTTTTGAAAGGTAGTTTGCAATAGTAGTATCTCCGAGCTTTTCAAAAGTCAATCCGTTTTTGATTGCGCTCTTGCTTACCCTCACTTGTTCTCTATGCGAAATTGCGGAAGCGCGCATCATAAATCCTTGCACGTTTTCTTTGTATTTGGCATATTCGAGCGACTTGGTCAAATCGAAAATTCCTTGCTCCTCTTCGGGCGTATAATTGAGCCCGAGTATGACGATTTTGGCATACGAGCAATCCTTCTTTATATCTTTGAGTTCCTTGCCGACGACTACCGTTTGATTGACGAGCGGAATATCGTCCGTAACAACCGTAGCGCACGCACACGGTTTGTCGCTGCCGCCAAGCTCGAATGCGCAGTCTTTGAGCAACACGAGTTCGCTATGCTCGCTCGTCGGCAAAACTTTGCTTTCGTCGTAACCGTATTTGGTGAATTTTGTCCCCTCGAAAACGTGGGATAAAGCCTTTATTTCTTTGTCGAAAATGCCTATCAATTTTCTATACCGTCCATTAACTTAAAAGTTGAGTTTTTGCATTAAAACAATGTTTATTTGATAACATCAAGCGCTTTAAGTGCCGTTTGTACTCCTTTTACCACTTTTGAGTCATTTGGCAAATCAAACACGTTTTCACCTTTGAGGTCAAACGTCGCAAGGTTCTTATCGTCACCGATGATTGCAAGCAATTGCACTCCGTCGTAGTCGAGATTCTTGACGATTTCCTCGTCTGTAACTCTGTTGACTACGATGCCGATATGCTTGTACATAACGAGCTCGTCCGCGACTTTCTTTATAGTCTTGCACACGTCTCTGCCCTTTTTGGATTGGTCCGTAACGAGGATAAGATGCGTGACTTTTTCCATAACTCTGCGGTTGATTTGTTCGATGCCGGCCTCACCGTCTATGACGACGTAATCGAACTCTTCGGACAAGAGGCTGATGACGTCTTTGAGGTAAGCGTTGATTTTGCAATAGCAACCCGCGCTTTCGGGACGACCGACTGCGATAAAGGCATATCCGTCCTTTTCCGCCATAGCGTCGAATATGCGGAAACGCGCCTCGTTGAGCAACTCTATCGCTCCGCGATTGTTGCCGTCTTCAACGTTTTCGATAATGCTTTTTCTTATATCGTCAATGGTCATTTTGACGTCGACTCCGAGCGCGGTGGAAAGCCCTACTGCGGGGTCTGCGTCTATTGCGAGAATGCGTTTATTAGGGAAATTGTCCACAAGCGTACGCACGATAGTTGCCGCAAGCGAAGTCTTGCCCACACCGCCTTTGCCGGCGACTGCGATTATTGTTGCGTTTGACATAACTATGCCTCCGAATATTAACTAATAGATATTCTACAACATATACTGTGATTTGTCCACATCGAAAAGCCTCGATTTTCACTCTTTTTGAAAGTATCGAGGCAAATCTTCACTCACGTGCGCCCCTTCGTCATATATTGAATTATGTGCGGAATAGTAGGTTATACTGGATATCAGAATGCAAAAAACATAGTGGTTGACGGCTTAAAGACGCTGGAATATCGCGGATACGACAGTGCCGGGATTGCACTTGCCGACGATGATATCCACTTATACAAGACGTCAGGGCGCGTCGAGGAGTTGGAACGCATACTCCCGGACTTGACAACGCACGTTGCCATTGGTCATACGCGTTGGGCGACGCACGGAGCGCCCAACGCGCAGAACGCGCACCCGCATATATCTTTTGACGGACAAATCGCAATCGTGCACAACGGCGTAATCACCAATTGCGACGAGCTCAAAAAAGACTTGCTTGCAAGAGGCATAACCCTCCTCTCTTCCACCGATAGCGAAATAATAGCGCACCTTATCGCACTCGAAGACACGTCGGATATGCCGTTCGCAATAGAAAAAGTTGGCAAAATGCTCCAAGGCGCGACGACTTTCCTCGCAATCAAAGCGGGAGACGACGCAATATACGCGCGACGTTTCGGCGCGTCGCTTGCGGTCGGCATAGGTGAAAAAGAAAACTTCGTCGCAAGCGACACTTTGGCAATATCCAAACACACGCGCAAAATCGCACTTTTGCAAGACGGAGAATGTGCAAAAATCACTCCGCGAGGCGTACTCTTTTTCAAAGACGGAAAAACAATATCCAAACAAACGATGAAAATCAAGCGCGTTGCGCCCAAAGAGTGTTCTTGCCATATGCGCTCGGAAATCGACGAAATCCCCGACGCGGTGTCGCGCACTTACAGGGAAATAACGCACTCTCTCGATATAAAATCGGTGCAAAAAATCAAAAGCGCGCGCAAAATCTATTTTTGCGGGTGCGGAACTGCCTATCACGCGGGATTATACGGCAAATACGCCTTTGAAAAATTGCTCGGTATTCCTTGCGAAACGGTTGTAGCAAGCGAATTCGACAGTGAGAAATTTATTGACGAGGATAGTGTTTGCATTTTCATAACCCAAAGCGGCGAGACCGCCGACACGCTCATTGCGCTTTCAGAGTGCAAAAAAGCGGGCGCGACGACCATTGCAATCACCAACGTCAACGGTAGCAGTATTTGCTTCGAAGCTGACAAAACGTTTTTGCTCGACGCGGGCGCGGAAGTTGCCGTTGCCGCAACAAAGTCCTACAACTGTCAATTGCTTGCACTATATCTCATTGCAAAAAAGTGCGCCGAGAAAGACTTTTCGCAAGAAGATATGGCAAAACTTATCCAAGCGATAAGAGACAGCCAAATGCCCGTCTTGTACGAGGAAAAAATTAAAAAAGCCAATTTGTTTTTCGTGGGCAAAGGCGTAGACAACGTCACGGCAAGAGAAGGTGCGTTGAAGTTTAAGGAAATCACCTACAAGATGACGGATGCCTATCAGGCGGGAGAACTCAAACACGGCGCAATCGCACTTATCGATGACAAAAGCGTAGTGATTACGATAATCACCAATTTGAGCGACAAACACCGCATAGAGGCAACGATAAGCGAACTCCGCTCGCGCGGGGCATACGTAATTGCGCTATCGTCGGTGGGTGACGTGGGCGCAAATAAAACGACGTATCTACCCTTCGTCAAGGACGAATTGCTATATCCGATTCTATCCGTATTGCCCTTGCAAAACCTTGCGCTTACCGCGTCGCTATGCCTAAACCTCAACCCGGACAAACCCCGCAATCTCGCCAAAAGCGTAACAGTAATTTAACGCTATTGCACACGATGAATAGGCGTATTGAGAGTAAAACGCCACATAACTTTTTCAATATAAAAGCAAAAACGGCACTTTATATGCCGTTTTATCATATATAAAATCCTAGTTGTGCAATTATAAGTTTTTATCCAACCACTCGGCAACGAGTGCGCAATCGTCGTTTATCAAGATATCCGCCTTTGCGTCCATATACGTTGAGGACTTGTTTATAACCGCCGTGGTATCCCCGTCGAAGTACTCGCAAAGCCCGGCTGCCGGATACACTACGAGCGACGTGCCGATGACGATAAGCATATCGGCTTGGCTCAACGCTCTCACGGCATTATTCAAATCTTTATTATTGAGCATCTCGCCGTAAAGCACTACATCGGGCTTTATAATTCCGCCACAGTCGTCGCATACGGGAGTGCCGGTCGATGCGGTTATATAGTTTAGGTCAAAGAACTTTCCGCATCTTTCGCAATGGTTGCGATGCACAGAGCCGTGCAATTCACACACGCGTTTATTGCCCGCTTCTTGGTGCAACCCGTCTATGTTTTGCGTAATTACGAGAGATATCTTACCCTCTCTTTCAAGGCGCGCGAGAAGGAAATGCATAGCGTTGGGCTTTGCGCTCGGATAAAGCATTTTGGACTTGTAAAACTCGTAAAACACGTCGACGTGCGACAAGAAAAAGTCGTGCGAAATTATCTCTTCCGCATTGAAATTGCCGTACTTGGTGGAATACAGTCCGTGTGCGCTTCTGAAATCGGGGATACCGCTCGGCACGGAAATTCCCGCACCGCTCAACACCACGATTCTGTTGTGTGTTCGTATTGCTTCTTTCAATTGTTCAAGCGTAGCCAAAGTACGTTCGTCTTGCGGATAGGTCATGCTCATATAACACCTCAATAAAAATTATATCACTTGAAAAACGCCATATCAAGTGATATAATGCTCAATATATACGAGGTGAATTATGTTCAACGCAGATATGTATGAGTTGGGAAGCAAGCGTTCCGCCATAAGAGAATTGTTTGAATACGGCAAAATGCGCGCCGAAGAAGTCGGTGGCGACAACGTATTCGATTTTTCGCTCGGCAATCCCAACGTTCCTGCACCCGATTGCGTAAAAGACGCGCTTTTATCTCTTGCATGCGATACAGACTCAACCGCCCTTCACGGCTACACGTCCGCGCAAGGAGACAAAGGCGTGAGAGAGGCGGTTGCAAGACATATCCGCTCCAAATTCGGAGCAAACGTGCAAGCGGACGATATATACATGACGTGCGGAGCGGCGGCGTCACTTTGCATAACCTTGCGTGCACTTTGTGAAGATAACGACGAATTCGTTATAATCGCGCCGTACTTCCCCGAATACAAAGTTTTTATCGAGGCACAAGGCGGAAAAGTCGTTTGCGTGCCTTGCAAAGAAAAAGATTTTCAAATAGATATCGACGCACTTGGTAGCGCAATCACCGCCAGCACAAAAGCGGTTATTATCAACTCCCCCAACAACCCTTGCGGAGTCGTTTACAGCCAAAGCACCGTGCAATCGCTTTGCGACGTGCTATCGCAAAAGAGCAAAGAGTACGGCCACCCGATTTTCATAATCTCCGACGAACCGTATCGCGAACTTGCCTACGACGTAACCGTTCCGTATATAATGAACTACTATGCGAATAGCGTGGTGTGTTACAGTTATTCCAAGTCGTTGTCACTCCCCGGTGAGCGCATAGGTTATATCGCGGTCAATCCAAAAGCACAAAACGCCCGAGACTTGTATCTTGCCGTTTGCGGAGCGGGCAGAGCGCTCGGCTACGTGTGCGCACCCGCGACTTATCAAAAAGTGGTTGAAAAATGCGTAGACGCCCTCCCCGATATCTCCGCATACAAGCGCAATCGCGATTTGATATACGACTCACTCACGACAATCGGATACACTTGCTTACACCCCGACGGCGCGTTTTATTTGTTTGTGAAAGCACTCGAAGAGAACGCAAATCGCTTTGCGGATAATGCAAAACAGCTTGGCTTATTGCTTGTTCCCTCAGACGATTTTGGCGTAAAAGGCTACGTGCGCATTGCCTATTGCGTAAACCGCGATATGATTGCACGCTCTATCCCCGCGTTTGAAAAACTATATAACTTCTACAACGACAAGCACTGATTATAAGCACGTTCCGAGCCTTGCAAAACGACGCTTTTATTGCAAAATCACTATTTAACATAAGAAAAAACGGCACTTAAAGTGCCGTTTTTGTAATTCTAATACTTGTTTGTTATTTAAACAATCCTGCTTTTATATACTCTGCGAGGCAATCTCTCGGGTAGCAAACGTCTCCGAGTGTTTTGATTACGGTGAGGTTATTAATGGAATAATCGGAGTTCCAAGAATCGGACACGATATAGAAAGTCTTATTGAGGTCTTGCCCGTTTCTAAGTCTTGCCTCAACACTGTCGGCATTGTTGCCTCTTGCACAATAATACTTGGTATTGTTAAAGTATCTATTGAGCAAATCTTTACCTTTTATTGAACAAAGCTGTACTTCGTTATCAAACGGGAAGAGCATTTGAATTTGCCTTGTCGTAACGTTGCCGGCGGGCAGATAGTACGGATATCTTGCATTGATAGAACCGCCTGCAAGCACTATATCGTACTCGCTTCCCCACATCGATTGGCCTTTTCTCAAATATGCGCTTGCCATAGCGGTGCGCAACGCATACGAATTGCGATATTGACCGTTTTCCCCGATGATTTCGTCCGGATTGCCGATTTCGCTACTATACTTTTCGACAAGCGTATCGATTATTCCGTCGTGTGTTTCGTTTTCGTATGTGCTGTTTGCAAGGATCTTCGTCGATGTGGTGCTTTTACCGTTGGCATAATTGATTTTTGCAACCGCATTTGACACGCCTTGGTTTTGACCGCCCGCTTGCAAATGGTTTACACCGTAAGAGTCAACGAGCATATACGATTGGTGAGTGTGTCCCTCAAAAACCATATCAACGTATCCGTTTGAAAGAGACGCGTCATACCACGTCATATCTCTATTGGAAATACTTTGAGAATAACTACTGCTGTTCTCGTATCCGTCGTGAATTGACAGTACGATATAATCGGCACCTTGTTTTTTGAGATTTTGAGATTCCGCTTTGATTAGCGCGGTGAGCTCACTGCCGACTTTGAAATATACGTCTTTGCACATACTTGCAGATATTGAAGAATAGCAATCTCCGATAGCGCCGATAATGCCGACTTTTGCTCCGTCTTTTTCCACCATAACAGATGATTGACAGTACGCTACGCGTTGATTGGTCGCGCGCTCATATACGTTGATTGCAAGGAAAGGAAATTGTGCAAGTTCCGCATTCGTCTTGATTTTGTCCGTTTTCCAATCGAACTCGTGATTGCCAAGCGTCATAGACGAGCAACCGATATAGTTGAGCCACTCGGTGGCAAGTTTGCCTTTGGTGTTGTTGGACTCACTGCTTCCTTGCCACATGTCCCCCGATGCAAGAATTATCACGTTTCCGTCTTGTCTTTTCTTTTTGAAATAAGTCGTAAGACCGTCCACGCCGGGTTGGTCGTTGGTTTCGACGTACATACCGTGCAAATCGTTGATTGCGTAAATGTCGAAATCAACAACGACGCCCTCTTTGCATTTATCGCACTTGCCGTTGTTGTCCTCGTCTATATGTACGCACGAGACGTCCAAATCCCTATAGCATTTATCGCATACGTTATCGTCGTTTGCATCGACGTGTCCGCATTCGTTCTTACTGCCGCCTCCGCCGTTATTGCCGCCGTTATTGCCGCCATCACCGCTTATACTGTCGCACGCAACGAGCGCGGTAAAGCACATCACAACGACAAGACATAATGCGATTATTGAAAGTTTTTTCTTCATTTTGACTCCAAATCCCCAATCGCTATATATCAATATACCACATAATATATAAAAAGTACAATATACAACTCAATCAATTTTTGGCAAATAAACGGCAAAACGACGCCTTTATCGTATAAAAACTCAAAAGTTCCGCAAACCAAAAACACAACGACGGAGGTTCTCGGCTAAACGCAAACCACAATAGAGACATAACTGAAAACCAATGTAGAGGCACGCCCTTAACAACCGAAAAGCCCGACGTTTCAGGGGAAAGGCGGGTTTTTTTCGGTTAGCCGAAAACCGGTATAGAGCCCCTCTCATAATAACCGAAAAGCCCGACGTTTCAGGGATGTCGGGCTTCTCGGAAAAAATAAATAAAGAGGTATGAATGAAAGTGTGCACGCACGGGGACAAGAACGAAACCGTGCACTGCAACCGAAACGGTCGTTGTTATGACGCTTTGCTCATAAGGCTGATGCGCACGAATACGATTTTGCCGTTCTTCGTCGCTATTTGCGAATTGCTCACTCTGCTTTGTTCGTTGATATGTGTCATATAGAATTTCATTTTTATTTTTCCTTTGCAATATTTTTTTGGGTTTCCCCCTTGCTTGCAAGAATATAATATGATATAATATGTACCAAAAACGGGACATATCAATCCTATTTTAAAAATTTCTATACGAAGGGCGATTATGGCATTCGAATCCAAAAAAACGCTAATATTCCGCATATATCAAATACTCGAAGAGTACAGCGATTTCGAGCATCCGCTCACGCATCAAGACATAATCGAAAAACTTGACAGAGATTACAGCATAGAGTGCGAACGCAAGGCGGTCGGGCGCAATATCGCGTGCCTCAAAGAAATGGGTTTCGATATAGAAAGTTCCAAGGAAGGCTCGTATCTTGCCTCTCGCAAACTTGAAAATGCCGAGCTTCGACTGCTCATAGACAGCGTGCTTGCATCCCGCAACGTCAACCCCACGCACTCCAAGCAACTCATAGACAAGCTCATCTCTATTGGAGGGCATAACTTTAAGAGCCACGTCAAGCACGTGTATTCCGTCAAGGATTGGGGCAAATCTGACAACAAAGACTTCTTTTACAATATCGACGTCATAGACGAAGCCATCGAAAACGGCAAAAAAATCCACTTTTTCTATAACAAAGTGGGCTTGGACAAGGCGTTGCACCCCTCTCTCGAACACAAAGGTTCTCCATATCAAATGCTACTTCACAATCAACGCTACTACCTTATGATGTTCGACGAAGTTTTTGACCAAGTGGGCTACTACCGACTTGACAAAATCACCAATATAACCATTTTGGACGAGGATGCAAAGCCCTTGAAACAAAACAAAGGCTTTGAAAAGGGTATCAACTACAAGGAGATTTCCACCGCGCTTCCGTATATGTACAACGACAAACCCATTCCCGTCACGATAAAGTGTCGCAACTATATGATGGACACGATTTCGGACTGGTTCGGCACGGATTTTGTGGTGAATCGCGTGGACGACGCGCACTTCACCGCCACTATCAAAGCAAGCGAAAAAGCAATGTTGTATTGGGTGCTTCAATACAACTACAAAGTGGAGGTCATCTCCCCCGAGTCGTTGCGCCAAAAGGTAATCGAAAGCCTTCAAAAAACCCTTGATAAATACGAGAAAAAAGACGACAAAAAAGACGAGAATTGACTCGTCTTTTTTAATTAATAATTATTAATTAATAATTAATAATTTCGGAATATTCCGCATTAATCAATTTTATTTTAACGTGAGTATGCCTTTTTCTTTCCACTCGGGATATCCGTCGCAATTGGGATCTTGATTGCGCACGAACGCACAATAGCGTTTGCGAAGTTCGGTTGCGATTGCGTAATCCTTTTCGTCAAATTTGCGCCAACCGTGTTGCTCAAGCCCAAAAATATACCAAAGGTCACAACTATGGTACGCACCCATATCGTCACCGGGCAAATCGTGATAAAAATGTGTTAGCCACGTCTTGCCGTTGGCATTTTTGCGCCACTTTTGCGCGCAATTTTCAAGATATCCTTTGAGCAAATCGTCCTTTGTCACACTCACGATGCACGGCACTTGTTCGTCTTTATAGGCGTTTTTGTATAGGTCTTTGCGCACGATTTCTCCGTCAAAAACGGGCATCGTCGAGAGCATAGACATGGCAAGATTTTTCTTGGTTTGCCTATTCCACGCAAGAAAAACATCTCGATAATCGGCGGTGAGAATATCCTCCCCGCGCTTTTTGAGGTCGTTTTTGACACGCTTAAAAAAGCGTATCGCTCTCTTTTTGGACTTGGGCGCAAAAATTCCCGATACCGTCGCACCGCCCGAAAGCATAATCGCACCCTTTATCATTTTTTTCACCTTGGGCAAAAGTATGAGATTTTGCAAGGATATTGCGCCCGCGCTCTGCCCCATAAGAGTGATGTTGTCGGGATTTCCGCCAAACTCGGCAATGTTGTTTTTCACCCACTCGATTGCACAAATCATATCGTAAAAGGCAAGATTGCTCGTTTTATCGTCAGAATAATATCCAAAGACGTTGAGTCGATAGTTTGCACACACGCAAATTACATCCTCTTTTGCGATATACTGTCCGTCAAACGGTTTTTCGTCACTCGAACATATTACAAACGCACCGCCGTGAATATACAACAGCACGGGCAAGTTTTTCTTGCCTTTCGGAGCGTAAATATTGAGATTGAGGCAATCTTCTCCATACTTGAAACGAAGCCCCTCGCGGAACTCTCTATAATAGAACAAATCCATCTTCTTTTTGGACTTGCTCTCGTCAAAGAACTGCCTCGATTGTGCGCAACAGTTGCCGTACGCCACCGCTTCGGTATGCTTTTCGAGATTTTTCAATACAGGCTTTTGAAATCTTTTTGCCTCGGCATATTTGATTCCCAAAAACGCCACGGTATCTTCTCTGTCGATACCGACGATGGTATGATTTTGATTTGTAATAGTGTATTTATCCATATATATTGCGACTATGTCGCAGTGATATTCTCGCAAAGCGAGAGTGATATTTGCCTACGGCAAGTGATATTTTTTGCTATCGCAAAAAGTGATATTGCTACTTCGTCGCAGTTGAGGAATATTCCGTCAGCGCAATTTTTTACCACCAATGCAATTTCTTTACCGCTTGGTAAACGTGATATTGAGATGAAGAACAAGGAAGATGCCGTTGCTCGGTTCACAACCGCAAGCGCACGCAGTGCGCCTAACGTTACTCGTAGACAGGCGGAGCCAACGCAAAATCCGTCATTGCGATG
>ERZ780149.693-NODE-693-length-42233-cov-6.843923_pt1 | contig 42233 bp, 40 predicted proteins | sample MGYA00511367_ERZ780149 | MGnify/ENA primary metagenome ERZ780149 (study PRJEB29588, sample SAMEA2153852) | human gut metagenome | biome: human gut; feature: human-associated habitat; material: faeces | place: Denmark | collected 2008/2010 ... | reverse complement strand
AAGCGAGGGCGACCCGGAAGCTGTTGCCGCCGTCCTATCCCATTATGCGGGATATATCCGCTCTTGTGCGAAAATGGACGGACAGATTAACACGGATATGCAGGAGCATATCGTCAGGCAACTGATAGAAAGCCTGTTGAAGTTCCGCTTTGGCCGCTAAACAGAAAAGTTGTATAATTAGTGCAAGGCGCATGGGATCTGTCTTTCCGGCCCAGCTCTGGGGCTGTCTAAGAAGGGTGAAACCAGAGACAAGGCTCAGGACTATCAGGATGAGTGCGAGCGCGTGGAAGCGGAGCGCAGATTCAGCCTGGCGAAGCGCAAATGTGGCATGGGGCGGGTCACTGCAAAACTGCGGGAGACTGCAGCCCATGTAATCGCCATGTCCGTTCTGGTGCTGAATCTCCGTAAGATTCCGTGCGCCCTTTTGAGAATGCTCACATATCTTCTGGAGATTCTGGCTCCGAAGAAAAATTGGGCACTAGTTCAGTAGACATTACTATATTTATCTAACTTTTTATGGGGTCACTTCAGCTTGCTTTGACCTCATAAAAAGACCTCGTTTCGTTTGAAACGAGGTCTTTCAAGTTTATTATACCAATTGTCTGAGGCGTTTGATCAGCTGTCGGAGCGTCTTCTTCTGATTACCTCAAGCCAGAGCACCGCGGCGGCGCCGGAGGTGACGAGCAGTGCGCAGAGAAGCAGCATATTGCTGTCATCGCCGGTCTTGGGTGCGGCGGCAGGGCTGTAGGTATAGGTATTGGTAAAGCTCATCCTTCCGGCCGCGCTCATGCCCTCCCAGACATAGTGATTACCGTCCTCGGTTTTCTCCGCCTTGGTGGGATAGATATAGAGCTTAGTCACGTCATTTTCGGCATCGTACTCGGGGATGACCGCCCAGACCGCGTCAGAATAGCTCCAGAACGAGGCCGAGCCCTTGACCTCACGGACGAGGAAGCCCTCGCAGATAAACTCTCTTACCTGCGAACGGGGACCGGTGATGACCATGGTTCCGTTATAATCGCCCTTGCCGTTGGTGCTGACGGAGGCGGTGTAGCTGACATCTTTATAGTTGTCGGCGTTGCCGTTGCCTACATCGAATATCTCAAGCTTAAAGGTCTGCTTGTTGGGGGCGTTGGTGCCGCCCTGCTTGACGGTCTTGGTGAAAGGTATCTCGACCTTTATCACCGGATCGTCAAAGGTGTAGACGTTTTCAAAGCTCATCTTGTCTACGGGATTTTCGCGGTTCCAGACATAGTAGCTGCCGTTATCGGAGCTCATGATGGAGGCGGAGTAGATCTGGAGCTTGAGCTGATCGCCGCTATCAATGTAGGGGCGGGCATACCACAGCGCGTCGGAATAGGTCCAGCGGTCGTTATAGCCCTTGACCTCACGGATATAGAAGCCGCCGTCAATAAAGCCCTCGACCTGAGACTCGGGTCCGGTGATAACGAGCTTACTGCTGAAATCGCCCACGCCATTGGTCGTAACCGCGGCGGAGTAGCTCACCTTCATATACTGCGCCGGGACGCTTTCGCCGTTACGGATTATCTCAAGACGGAAGCTCTCCTCACCGGGAGCAACGCCGCCGCCCTGCTTAACGGTCTTGACGAAGGGCAGCTCAAGGCTTATGGTCTTTTCCGTAAGCTGCGGGAGCTTGAACACGGCGTAGCCGAGTGTCATGGTGTCGCCCTTGGCGAAGATCAGCTCATCGGGCTTGCCGTAGCCCTCAATGGAAATGCTTTCCTTATCGAGCTTGTTGCCGTCAAAGCCGTACTCCGGGGTAAATCTCACGACCAGATAATAATCGGTGTCAGGCTGGAAGAGCTCGCCGTGCCATACCGGAGGCGTACCCTTTAAGAGATTATCTATCTGCTCACGGTCCTTGCAGATAAACGCCTCGGTCATAGCGCCGTCATTGGCGGCGTCCGGGTTGAGCTGCACGTTTTCTATGGGCTCAAAGAGTCCCACGCCGCCTATGCCGAAGCTCTGAGGCGATATGGCTCTGTCAAGCACCTCATAGCTCACAGAGAATTCGTCGCTTTCCACATAGTCCTTATCGCCGCTGCCGTAGTAGGCGCGGAGCTTTTCAAGACCGGGACCGGCGCTGTACATGGCGCTGGTCGCCGTGGGATCTGCAAGCACGCCGTAGACCACGCCGTCACGCAGCTTCTCGACCTTGAGCGGGGTGAAGTTTGTATTCCAGCTCACCTCTTTTTCGGTTCTGAAGGGCGTGATGCCGCCAACGGGCTGCATGGTGAAGGCCTTGGCCTCCTCCAGAGGCTCAAATTCATAGCTCAGCATGCCCATCTCTCCGTCAGAGATAACAGTCAGCTCAGCGGCCAGACCGTTTATGGTAAACGTGTCGTCCGGATAAATCTTATAAAGCTCCTGCGGAGTGATAAATACTCTGTATTCGTAGACCTCTCCTGCCACAAAGGTGCTCCCGGCGTTGTAGGAGCCCTCGGGTCTGATTATCGCCCAGCTTGTGGGGGTCGTTTCGCGAAGCACTGCTCCGGTCGCAGTGAAGGAGAGCGCCTCCGCCGTTATCTCCGCGCCGAGCACGGGCGGAGCCACGGTCACGGCGACATCCTTCACGGGGAGGTAGTCAAAGGGCTTAAAGTGGAATGTCACATACCGTTCATTCTCCGGATGACCGGCAATCTGGAACAACTCTGTCTTCTCAATGTCGGCACCCGTTGCCTTGACATTTTCCTTTGTAAGCGTTGTGATGTCAAAGCCGTCGCGCGCCTTCAGCCTGATGACCATGCTGTAGGTCATCTCGGGCACAAAAATCTCGTTCGGGTCAACGATTTCAAGGGAGTTCCCCCTCTTGAGCACCTTCACAGACTCAATATCGATGCCTACATCGCCCGGGTCCTTTGTTAACTTGAGCTCCAGCGCCTTGGCTCCCAGAGTGTATCCGCTCAGAGTGAACTTCAAAGAGGTAATCGGAGTAGTTCCCTCTGCGGATGCAGCGCCGGACAGCAGTCCGACCATCATGACAAGGCAAAGCAGGATGCTCAGTAATCGCTTCTTCATGTTATTCCCTCCGTTTTTTAGACTTGTCCGCATATGTTTTCCGGCTGCGGATCTGCCGGAAGCGCATGGGGTCAGAACTTGCCGCTGCTGCCGGAACCTCCTCCGCCGCTTTCACTGGAGCTTCCGCTGCTGGAAGAGCTGCGCTCGATCTTCCTGCTGGTTTCCGTGGAATGGGTAAATCTGTCGGTCTTCTCGGTTAGCTCGAGATTTCCGGAGATGTATGCGTGAGCCGTAGTTTCCATCGCAACGGAGTTCATTCTCTCCCAGATGGTGAGAGTCGCTACCAGTGCGATGAGCAGCGCAACGCCGCAGAATATGAGTATCAACGTCACGGGGCTTTGCTTAACGGGCTTTCCCTCGGCTGCGCTCTCAAGGAAACGGGCACATTCGCGGATATAATCCTCAAAGCCGCCTGCCCAGTCGTTGTCCTTGAAGTTGTCCAGAAATACTTCCTTGAGCACCTTGCGCCCGGATTCGCTGAAGGTGTACTCCGAGTTCTCGCCGTAGCAGAAAATCGCCCAGTCGCGGTCATCCATGCTGAGAAGCAGCATGATACCCTCGCGGTCGGGTCCCTCGCCCATGTTGTACTCATGGTATATGGTGTATGTCGTCTGGAAGGGTGTGCCCACATTGAAGTCACGGTAATCGTCCACCGTCACGATATAGACGCCGACTCCGTACTTCTGAGAGACAGCCTCCGCCATTTTTTCAAGCTGCTGCCACTGGGGCTCGCTGAGAAGTCCGGCATCGTCCGTGATATTGTCAAGCTGCGCTCCGCCCATCGAGGCGGCGCCGTTTTCAATATAGCTTGCGCAATACTTTATGTAGTCCTCAAAGCCGCCTGCCCAGTCGTCCTCTCCGAACCTATTCAGGAAGGCATCCTCAATCCCCTGCAAGGCGGAGTCCGTGAAAACCTCCGCGCTCTTGTCGCCGTAGTAATAGAGTCCATACTCTCTTTCACTCATGCTGAGCAGCAGCAAAATACCGTCTCTCCCGGAGTTTTGCCCCATATCATAGCGATGGTATATGCTCTCCGCCGCAGCATAGGCGCTGTCGGAGTTAAATATGCTGTAATCGTCAAGAATGACGGCGTAAACGCCTATCCCGTATTTATAGGTCACCGTCTGCGCCATCTTTTCAAGCCGCTGTCTGTCGGCATCGGACAAAAGACCTACATCGTCCGTGATGTTATACGGCTCTGCACCGTCCGCCTTGGTAGCATATGCCGAGGCGCATAGCGGGATGAGAAGAACGAGGATAAGCAGTATTGATATCAGTCTTTTTTTCATCTCACACCGCCTATCTCATCAAAAGCAGTCCGAGGCTTATGGCCGCTGCAAGCAGAGGCGCCGCGATTGCGGAGAAAAGCCCCAGCGCGCGCTTTTTGCTCACCGGCAGATTGCCCACAAGCTTACCCGTCTGACCGTTCATGGCAAAGAGATAGTCCTTGCCCTCCCACTTGGTATTCAATATCCACACCGGCATCAGCGCATACTGCACCTTACCGCGCTTGAGGCGAATGTTCTCCTCCTTGACACTACAGCTCGTATAGCCCTCGACCGTGCCCTCCATGGCGGCGACAAAGGAGCCCTCGCAGCGCCTGTCGGCGCGCGCACGGCTGTCCTCCACGCTCACGTCATACTTGTCTGCAAGGTAGCCGGGGAGATATGCCGAGGAGAAGGGCTTCAAATCGTCGTAATCATACGGCTCGATGGAGTCCATGTAGTCGTCCGGCATTTTGCTGGAGGCGTCCACGGGTATCTGGCTGAAGCTGATCGAACCGCTGCGGCGCACATCGTAGTGGTCGGTCGTGGTTATCTCATAGTCGCCCGAGGTGTGCGTATAGCTCTGTGTCGCGTGAAATCTGACGCTGCCCTCGGCGGAGCCGTCAAACATCCAGAAGGGGACGTACACGCCCTTTATCTCCTGAAGATGGTTTGCCTTGGAGAAGGTCGAGGGGAGCAGCGGCTTTTTGCGGTAATGCCGCTTGAGCGCGTTGATTGCATCCTGCTTGCCAAGCTTGAAGGGCAGGATATAATCGGGCTTGAGCATACCCGAGAACTGGCCGGGCACGACCGTCGGGTTGCCGCAGTAGGGGCAGGAGGTCGCCGCCGTAGTCTCCTCGCAGAGAAGCTCCGCGCCGCAGGAGGGGCAGGTATATGCCTTTATCCCGTTTGCCTCGTCGCCCCAGTCGGAGCTCATTCCGGAGGTGTCCCAATCGTCGCCGTCTGCCGCGGCGCGTTCCGCCTTTTCGTCCGCCTTTTGCTTTGCCTCCGCCGCCTTTTCGTCCTTCTGCGCGTATAGCGCCTCTATCTCGGCCACGTCATAGCTTGAGCCGCAGTAGTCGCACTCAAGCATTCCCGTTTCGCCGGAGAAATGCAGGGGGCCGGTACAGGCCGGACATTGATAGTTAGTTACCTGTATTGCCATCTTATCTTTCCTTCCATATCCCGCCGAGAGCTGCGGCGGGTCACCTCTTGATTTGCCCCGGAGGACAAATCAAGAGGCAGTATTATTTTACTTAAAGCTCATGCTGTCGAGTATATTGCTGCAATCGGAGCCGGGATCGGCGCTCATATAGGCAAGCCTGATGCTTATCCAGCCGCCGCTCGGTATCTGACCGTAGAACTCTATCCATTCTATGCCGACGTTCTTATAGCTGCGTCCGTTCATGGTGACTCCGCCGATTGCTCTGGACTCCAGCTCCGTCAGATTTTCAAAGTCCTTCTCATAGTAATTGAGGCTTTCGGAGGTCTCAAACAGCTCGACCTTGATGTAGGGTGTCTGGAAGGGCACGTTATCCGTCGTCGGGTTGTTGATTATCTGGAAGCTTGAGCGGACGCCCGGATCGACGCACCATGCGCCTTCGGGTATCTTGAACATCACGGTCGCCTCGACCTTCTGACGGGAGTCGGTTATCGTGACGCTCTGGTCAATCATATTACCGCTGCCCTCGGGGCGGCTGCCGAGCTTCACTGGGGTCACGTCATACTCCGGACCGTCCCAGCTTCCGCTGGTCCAGCTATTGCTTATCTCCTCGCCGTTTTCCACCTTGAAGGCTACAAGCAGGGTAACTCTCTCGGGCGCAAACCACTCATAGGTATGGCGGTCGGCGCGCCAGGAGTCAAACTCGGTGTAGGGCACGCCGTCCGTGCCGAGAAGCTCACGGATATCCTCATACTTCACGTCATCCCAGATAAAGTCGCCCTTGAGGGAGAGAATTGCTCTGTCCATGACCTCGCGGGAGACTTGACCGGTCGCGTTTGCGTTCGACTTGCCGTAATCGCCGCCGGTGGTGCCGGTCTGCGTCGCCTCGCCGCCGCCTATAGCGCCGCCCTGTGAGCCGCCGCCGGCAAACTCCGTAGCCTCACCGCCGATAACATCCGGCATCAGGGCGTTTTTCTCGATGAGAGGAATATACCAATCGTCATAGAGATAGGGACGTCCCTCCTCCGCCACGTCATCCCAGTAGGTTCCCCAGGGACGCAGATATATCTCATATCTGTACTCATCGTCGCCGTTTTCGTACCAGCCGTCAATGCATATCATCGCGTCAAACTCTGACAGACCCGGATCGACTATCCAGTCGGCGTGCTCAAGCCGTATATCCGTAAACCAGCCGCCCTCGGACATCATCGTGCCGTGCTCGCCGGTACCGGCGGAGTTCAGGCTGACGGCTGCATCGACCATGGGATTGCTCCTCGAGTAGTCCTCATCCCAGAGTGTGACCGTGCCCATGTAGTCAGAGCCTATTTCGATAATGCCGGACACGTCCCACCAGTTATTATTCATTTCCTCATAAGCGCCGGTGCCGCCGGTGAGTGTCCACCAGCCGTACCACTGACCGTTCCACCAGTCAAGCAGCGGGTCGCCGGTCTTGTTGAGCATGGTCGAGCCGCTGCCGCCGAACTGCTCGGTGCTCAGGGTCGTGGGGTCAATGCTGAGCTTGCCGACCTTCTTGCCGATTATCTGCGAAAGCTCCACCTCGACCTTGCTCTCCTTATCGCGCAGGATAAAGGCAAGGCATACGTCGGTGCTTGCGCCGGACTGAATTTCGGTGAGCTGTCCGTCGGTCACGGTCTCATATGTATCCTCATTTGTAAAGATGCTTGCGATATCGAGCTCCACTCCGTTCTGGAAGCCCTTCTCAACTACCGTCCAGAGGAAGGACGCGGAGCTTTTGCCCGTGTTCGTATAGCTGAGGGTGATAACTATTGTGTCGTTTCCTACCGAGTCCTGAGTGAGAACCGCGCCCTTATAGTCGAGCGTGCAGTCCTCAAGGACGATGTGGTTCGGGTCTGACGATGCCTTATCCCCGCCGCAGGCGCAGAGCGTGAGCGCCATTGCAAGCGTAAGGAGCAGGCAAAGCAGTCTGGTTTTTCTCTTTTTCATTTCAGTAAATTCCTCCTAAGTCATTCCCAATAAAGCCTGATGCTGCCGTAACCGGAAAACAAAATCCGTCCCGGCAATCATCCCATCAGCGCGCCGCCGCAGTATTCGCAGCAGCCGCTTGCGTCCGGTGTAGTCGTCGCGCCGCAGTAGGGGCAGCTTACTGCCGTTTTGGGCGCGGCGGCCTGTTCTATCTTCTCTCTGGCATCATCCCGTACCTTCACGAGAATTTGCCGTATCTCCTCCCCAAGCTGCTTATACTTTTTATATTCCGCGTTAGTCTCGGGGTTGAAGCGCAGGGTCACTCCGGGGCGAATGGACGGGGGCGGGCTGATCTCCACGGAGTTCGGATTGATGCGGAAGCGCATCTCATTGAAATAGGGGTTATTGACGTTGACGATTATGTAGAAGTCATAGGAATACTCATAGCGCGGCGGATTATAGCTGACCTCGTTTCCGTCCTTATCCTCGTGCAAAAGCTCCTTACTGCTCTCCTCAACGTCCAGAGTACAGCCGGTAACGTCCGACAGCGCCAGCACATCCGGGTTTGCCTCCGCAATATTCTTCGCGCTTGTGACCATGAACAGTCCCGCGTCCTCGTCCAGCAAAAGCTTTGTGCCGCTGCCGAGCGTCCGCGTTATGTGAAAGGCCTCAACGCGGCCGCGGTTTTCCTCGCGGTATTCAAGCTGCCGCTTTATCTCGTTTACGCTGCTGTTGCGGCGCTCTGAGAACCACGGAGACAGCTTACGGGCACAGTCCTTACACAAATTCCCGTCCTCCAGCTTGCGGTTGCCGAGAAGCCCTATCCTCTCCCCGCAGACGTCGCAGTATTTTTTATCAAACAGTCCCATAAGGCGGCTGCCTCCTTTATATTATTTTATTATTATTTTATGCCTTCAATTCAGCTCGCGGAAATTAAGCACCGCGCCGTAGATATACAGCCCCGGAATTACAAGTCCGGCAAGCCCGGACATGAGCGCCTTGGAGTCGAAGCCGCCGTTATACAGGTTCATAACGATAATCTGGATGCCGAAAAGCACGACGAGCACGCCCCATATTATAAGCAGCTTGGCTTTTTGAGGGTTTTTGCAGTGCTTGACTCCCATGATGCCCGCGACAAGCTGACATATGCCGCCTACAAGCGTTGCAAGCAGAGCCAGAAAGTAATTGCCCGTAAGCCCGGAGGCAGCGCCAACTCCGGCTACAAGCGCGCCGAAGCCCGCGACTATAACGCCGAGCAGTATGACCATCGCCGAGCCTATTATCATCAGTATTCCGGTGACCTTGAGAAATTTGCTTCCCTTCATAGCGTTTTCTCCTTTAGTATTTTTTTATTATTTATATCCTCCCGCAAGTTTAGCTCCTCCGCGTCCGAGGCGGGCAGCTTTGCCTCTGCTCTCCTGAGGTCCGGGTTTTCCATCCCGCAGCCGCCGTCCATGATCCGGTTTGTGACAAAGACGCGGAAAAGCACACAGAAAATCAGGATGAGCAGGGCAATAATCACCAGAGCCGCAAGGAGCCTGCGCCAGAGCTTGCTCACACTATGTCCCCTGTATCAAAGGGGTCTCCGCACTCGGGGCAGAACTTGGGCGGGTGTCTCGGGTCCTCCGGCTCCCAGCCGCACTTATCGCACTTGTACTGCGGGGCTGCGGCGGGCTTGGGCTTGCCGCACTCGGCACAGAATTTGCCCTTGTTCACCGCGCCGCAGGAGCAGGTCCAGCCCTCGGCCGCGGGCTTAGGCTCCGGCTTCTTCGCGCCGCACTCGGGACAGAACTTGCCCGTTGCCGTTGTGCCGCAGGCACAGACCCATGCGTTTGCCGCCGGAGCGGGATTTGCCGGTGCTGCGGGCTGCTGAACCGGCTGCGCCGCGGGCTGCTGCGCGCCCATTTGGTAGAGCTGCTGAGCATTGAAGCCGCCGGCGTTCTGCGCCATGTTCATGCCCATAAACGCCATTGCGGCGCCGCCCTGATTTTTCGCCGCATCCTGCATCGCGGTAGCCTGCGCTCTGGCAAGGTTTGCCGCCGCCATGCCGGGGTTCATATACGCCTTTGCCTGCTGCATCTGCTTGAGCATCTGCTCGTCCTCCTCGCTGGCCTTTACGCTGGACACGCCGAAGGAGACTATCTCAAGACCGCGCAGGTCACGCCACTTGCCGGAGAGCACCTCGTTGAGCGCCTGAGAAAGCTCAAGGGTATGACCGGGCAGGGCGCTGTATCTTATGCCCATGTCGGAAATCTTTGCAAACGCGGGCTGAAGCGCGGTCAGAAGCTCGGTCTTGAGCTGACCCTCCAGCTTGTCGCGGGTGTAGGACTCGCTCACGTTGCCGCAGACGTTTGTATAGAAGAGGATGGGGTTTGCGATACGGTAGCTGTATTCGCCGAAGCAGCGAATGGAGATGTCAATATCTATGCCCGCGCTCTGGTCAACGACACGGAAGGGCACGGGAGATGGAGTGCCGTACTTATTGCCGATAAGCTCCTTGGTGTTGAAATAGTACACGCGCTGATCCTTGGGTGCCTCGCCGCCGAAGGTAAAGCGCTTGCCGATGTTCTTAAAGGTCGCCATCAGCGCATCGCCGAGGTCGCCGGAGAAAATCGAAGGCTCGGTCGAGGTATCGTAGACAAATTCACCGGGCTCCGCGCAAAGCTCGACTATCTTGCCCTGCTCGACGATCATCATGCACTGTCCGTCTGCAACCGCGATGATAGAGCCGTTGGAGATGATGTTGTCAACGCCCTTGTTGCTGCCCCTGCCCGTGACTCTGCGCTGACCCTTGACGGCCATCACGCTCTCGGGAATAGACTCACAGTAAAAATATTCTCTCCACTGGTCGGCCAATACGCCGCCCGCTGCACCCATTGCTGCCTGAATAAGTCCCATAATCTGTTGTCTCCTTATTATTAATTGTTTTTTATGTTCTTGACGGCCTGCGGCCGTTTGTCAGCTTCTCTTGCGCTTTCTCACAAAAAACACTGTTCCCGCCGCTATCGCCGCCAGAACTCCGACTGCCGCCATGATTATCGCCCAGACGGGGACGGAGTCCTTCGCACCCGGCGCTTCTATGCCGGTCGCTGCATTCGCTTCGCCGGGTGTGCCCTTGCCGAGCTTGCCGTTTACGCCTTTCTTGCCGTCCGTTCTCTCGGCGCGCTCCTTGTCGCTGCTCTTATCGGCGCTCTTGTCGTCAGGCGTCTCCGTCGGCTCCGGTGACTGCGTAGGCTCCGGTGACTGCGTAGGCTCCGGAGTGAGCGCCGGGGGCGGTGTCACCGTAGTGCCGCCGCTGAGCTTCGGGAGAGTTTTTACATACTCCGTCTCGCAAATGCTGCACACATAAAGCTCATAGCCCTCGCTTGTCGTCGTCGGCTGCGACATGACGTAGGCGAACACATAATTATGCTGAGTTCTGGGGACAGACGCTCTCTCGGTCACGCCGCAATAGCTGCACTCGCGGGTCTTTATGCCCTCATCATAGCAGCTTGCGGGCGTGGTCACAAACCAGCTTCCGAAGCTGTGCGGCTTGCGGGGTATCGTCTCGGTTTTGCCGAACTCTCTACAGTTTCCGCATCTATAGGCTATCATGCCCTCGCTCATGCAGCTTGCAGGCTCTCGGCTGAACTCCACCCAGTTATGCCCGTAGGCATATTCGGTGACGTACTTTTCCTCATATCCGCACTCTGAGCAGCGCAGGATATAATATCCGTCCTCGGTACAGGTGGCCTTGTACGCCTCGGCCTGATAAAAGCTATGGTCACAGGCTGCGGCAGCGCTTATAGGCAGGGGGGCCGCCACAATCAGCAGCGCCAGCAGCGCACAGGTGATTTTTCTCATCTCATTACCTCTTTTCACAACGTATCCAGCAGCGCCGTAAGATACTTATCAGTCATGGACAGGAAGATAAACGCATCTATCAGCCCATCCCTTTTGGCGGCCTTGACCTGCTCTGCAAGCTCCTTATCCGCCCGCTCCTCGACGGTGAGAATGATCTTACAGTCGGGACAATTCCTTTTCACCTTGCTGCGTACCTCCATGCGCTCGGACAGTCTCCACGGAGTGTAGCAGGTGACCTCCATCAAAAGGACGCTCGGCATATGCGTTTTGCAGATATCCGCCGTAAGACTCGGCTCCTCGGCGATAACGACCTGCCAGTTGTCAAGCTCCTGCAAAAGCGCCCGCTCCATCTGCCTTGCATACAAGGTGCTCTGCATATCCAAAACTATTCTTTTCACTTCTCCTTCGTCACCTCCGCTTTTGCTTAAACTTTCACATTAATAATTATATCGGCACTCTCCCCTTTTGTCACTGACACTTGTGTCAGTATGTTGTGGATTTTGCTCATAAGCTCAAATTTATCACGCCATGTTTTGGCATATAGCATAAATATCTCGTTAAAATCATTAGAATTGCCGAAAAATAAGCTCCCGAGAATTTTTCCTCGGGAGCTCAAGCTTATTCTGTCTCGCCGTCGTCAAGCGTCGTGACGACAAGCTTATTTTCAATTGCCACGGTGGTCAGCTCTTCCTTGTTCTTAAAGCCGCCTATCCTCACCATCTCGGCGATATTATAACGCACGCCACTCACCGAGAGATTGAACTTCTCCGCAATCTCGCGGTAGGTATAGCCCTTTATAAAGGCGCGCAGAATTTCTATCTGGGCGGGGGTAAAATCCTCGGACATACACCTTTTCATCTCGACGGAGGGAGAAAAGCTCGGAATGACCCGCTCCCCCGCCATTGTGCGGCGTATCACGTCCATAATTGCGTCCGTGCCGTGATCCTTATACCACAGGCTGTCCGCGCAGCCGCGTCTTGCCTGCTGCAAGACCTCGGGGTCTACAAGGGAGGTGACGATAAGCACCTTGATATTCGGATACGCCTCTCTAATGCGCTTGCCGGCGGCAAGCCCGGAATGCTTGTGCAGCGTCAGCACATCCATGAGCACAAGGTCGATGCCCCCCTGACCGCATAGTCCTTCCGCCTCGAATGCGTCCCGCACGGCGGCGACGATGCGTATATCCTCTTCCTCGGAAAAGCGCTCGACAAAATGCCTTTGTATATACAGGTCGTCCTCGACAAGCAGGGTGTTAATCATAGTCCTCGTTCTCCTTTCCCGGCAGGTTCAAGATCAGCGCGAAGGCCGGAGAGTGCGATATCCTCATCTCGCCGCCCGCCGCCTCCACACTGCGGCGCAGACCGGTCAGTCCGCTGCCCTCGGTGACGGCGCTCCCCGGCTTTTCGCCGTTATTGCTTATAGTCACGGTGTATATCTGGGCGTAGTTTTTAATGTCTACCCTCACCTCATTGCCCTTTGCGTGGCGGATGCAGTTTGTCACACATTCCCGCACCGCCTGCACCGTCAGCGCCTCGACCCGTGTCCCGCTCGGAAGATAGCCGGACATCAGCACCCTTACGCCAAGCTCTGCGGAGCTTTGAATGACCTTCTGTATGCTGTCGTCAAACTCGGGGCGGCTGCCGGAGAGCACCGCGACCGCCTCCTTGAGCGATTTCAGCTTTTTCTCCGTCTCCTCGCCGCTGTTCATGATATCCTGAATACTCAAAAGGCTCCTGCCCATGCTGTCATGTATATAGACCTTGAATTGCAGGCTCTCCTTTTCGCGGATATCGTCCGCCATGCGCTCATGCATTTTTTGCAGTCTTGCGTTTGTTTTCTTGAGCTTCTCGTTTTCGCGGGCAAGCTGCTCGTTTATCTCCACCTGCTCCGTGACGTTTTGCGCCATGAGCTGATGCCAGCCTCTCTCGCCGCCGACCGTAAGCCCGATATACTGAAAATTATATACGCAGCCGTCCGAAAAGCGCAGCTTCCCGTCGGGCAGGCGCGTCACCGTCTCTGGCGGCGCGTCCAGCGCCCGGGTAAGCTCCTCCATCATCTGCGGATAGCCGCCGGTTAGCTGATTTGCCAGAACACGAAGCTTATTATTGCACAGGATTATGCGCCCCGTGGGATTTGAAAAGCATACTCCCATGGGCACGTCGTTTGTCGCCTCCACGATGGACGCTGCGGACAGCGTCGCCGCCGCGCGGCTTCTCTCCATCGGAAAGTCTATGGCGATATGCTCCGCCGACAAAAGCACGACTATTGCAACCACCGTCCAGGGTATGTGCTCCGCTATCTCGCTCGGCGGCACGTCATGCCGTTCGCGCGCAAGGAAAAGCAGGAGCAGGAAATTCAGCGTAAGCATAATGCTCGACACAAGGCAAAGCTGCCCCGGCGCACGGTGCGAGATTTTCTCAATGAGCAGATACAGCTCCGCAAGCAGCATTACAAAGAGCAGTAATTGCAGAAGATTTTGATAAAAAAGCGATATGCCGGAAAATACCGTCATCTGCCCTCACCCCCTGTTCCGAGCGTGAGCAGGCAGGTCCATTCGCCCTCGTCATTGTCAAGCTCCGCGCCGGGATAATCCCGCGCAAGCGCCGAAAGCTCCGCCTCGCACTCCAGCGTCACGGCGATGCGCCGCCTTCCTCCGATGCGCGAGATGCGGACATTGACCGAGCGCAGGCTTTCGAGCGCCGCCTCTATCACGTCCTCAAAGAAATCATACAGCGCCGTGGCCTCCGAGCCGTCCAAAAGCTCCGTCTCCGCAAAACAGAAGCTGTGGCTGACGTCCAGCAGCTCCAGAGTCTGCATCGACTCACGAAACGCGGAGCGCAGCTCCTCGGCGGGAATTCGATAGTCCTTATAGTTCGACAGCGCCAGATGCTTGCGCCGTTTGATAAAGCTGCATAGCACGGCGATTTTTGCAAGTATGCGGCGGGCGCTCTCCGAGCCCTTGTCCCCGCTCTGCTGATATTCCTTTACAAGCGCCGCAATGCCGTCGATTTGCTTTTGGGTCACGGATTGCAGCAGGTCATAGAGCCGGTTTTGCTCCTCTATCTCCTTGCGCACCTTCTCCCGCTCATACTCGTAGCGCAGCAGCTCATTGCGGTCCTTAAGCTCCTCCTGCAAATCCCCCAGCTCCTCGGCGAGGGCGATAAGCTCCGCGTTATCCTCCGTCCACACGGCATAGCCGCCGCTGACGGGCATCGTATGCAGTACCTTGCCGTCGTCAAGGCGCAGCGGCGCTTTCTCGGCGGCGCGTATCCTCTCCTCGGAAAAGCTCTCCGCGTCCGTGGCAAGGAACTTTACCTTAAAATCGCGGTCGGTGATTTGCGCGGAGCAGCCGTTCACCGCCTCAAAAAGCTCTCCGTAATGCGAATTGGATTGAATAAGCCCGAACTGAATACAGCCCTCGAGCGTCGCGGCGCAAAGCAGGCTCTGCACCACGGTCATATCCCCGAAGAAGAGGAAAAACCACTTGAAGTTGAAGCCGTACATCCCGAGATACAAAAACGACAGCGCCAGCGGGATCGCGGGCAGCCATGCAAGCCGCCGGTTCCACGGCAGACGGCACTTTTTCAGCAGCATTGCAAAGGCCGTCACGGAGCTTATAAGCTCCCACGCCGTAACGAGGACAAAGCCGAAGCCGTAGCTATAGTCGTTGTTCCACTCCATGAAGGACTGCTCCGCCGGGAACTTGAAAACAAACTGATGCAGATCGTTTGTCATGACGAGCAAAAACAGCAGCGCCGGAATTGTCCACAGCATAACGACGTGCTGCGGCAGGCGGTAATCGTCGCTCTTTCCGATAGACAACGCAACCATGAGCGCCGAGGTCGGCAAGGCGAGCAGCGGGAGATAGTACATATACCAGAGATATCGCGTGGCGGGCGGCACGGTGAATATCATAAATCTGAGCGAGCGGACAAATATCCAAAACACGATGAGCACCGCCGCGCCTATCATGTATTTCTGCACCTGCTTTTGCTGGATACGCATTTTCAGGGAAATTCCCCACGCCATAAAAAGGCATAGATATATCATGCTCCGCAGCAGCGTCAGCGGGAGAATAAGCTCCTCCTGAAGTCTGAGCTCAAAGCCGAACTTGGTCGTTATGCGGCATAAATAGGCAAGCAGGATGGCGGCCGCCGCAAGAATGACGGGAAAGCTATAGGACTTTTCTTTTCTCATCTGCCGCAGCGCCTCCCTATAATATACTTATAATATATAATAGCCGAAGCGAGGCGTTTTCGCAATAAGTACATTGAATGAAAGTTTTCGGCAATTGAGTGGTTGATGCCTTCTTTTCTTCTACGCTACACAAGCAGCTATGAGTTTGATGATGCCCGTTTCGTGCTGGTAGGAGCGCTTCGAAAAAAAACGCTTGTGCCGGAGAAGACACCATGGTATCGGGATTTTGGAAATGTCCAAAGTATTTGATAGCAGGCAAAAATGAAAGAAACGGCATAGCCGAAGCTATACCGTTTCTCTCTCGCCTTAGAATGTTTTCTTAACTGGACACCCCAAACAGGACTTGACTTTTTATTTGCAGGCTATTGCGTTTGTATTCAGCCCTCTACTATGTATGGCATGAGAAGGACTGAATTGTTCCAATGCTTCCAAACTTTTTTGAGTTTTTTTGAAAAATCTCGGAATGGATGGGATAGGATTGATTTAAGGCAATTATACCTGAAAGCTGTGAATAAATCTATTGCTTTTCGTGACGGCAAAAAAATAACGGGTATCCGGCTCTCACCAGATACCCGTTATTCCGTTGCCAATCCCGCCTGACAGATGCCATAATCGTAATTTTTAGAATTACTGTCTTATGAGCACCCTTGTAAAAGACGGGGTGCATTTATCGAAAGAGGATAGATGTATTTCGGAAGCTTAGAATATTGCGACGACCGCGCCGTTGTAGCTGTCGGCGATGAAGGTCTTGACAGCGTCGGACTGGAGAGCCTTGACGAGAGCAAGGGTCTTTTCGCTGGTCTCGTCGCCCGCGCGGACGGCGATGATGTTCGCGTAGGTCTGAGCCGCGTCGCCGGAAGCGTCCTCGATTGCGAGAGCGTCAGCGACCTTCAGGCCGGCCTGAAGCGCATAGTTGCCGTTGATGACTGCGATGGTGCCGGCGTCGCTGTTGGCGAGGACGGAGGGAACGGTATCGGCCTGAACGGGAGTGACATTGTAGCCGCCGTCGTCAACGATGTCGAGGTGGTTGACTCCCTTCTCGGCGCTCGCGTCATCGGGGAGCTTTATGAGGCCTTCCTGCTGGAGGAGGAGAAGTGCGCGGGTCTCGTTGGAGTCGTCAGCGGGGATGATGATGGTTGCGCCGGGCTGAAGCTCGGAGAGATCGCTCACGCCGTTGCCGTAGATGCCGAACGGCTCATAGTGGATCTTTGCAGCGGAGACGAGGTCAGTGCCGTTGGAAGCGTTGAAGCTGTTGAGGTAGGGGGTGTGCTGGAAGTAGTTTGCGTCAAGCTCGCCGTCTGCAAGAGCGGTGTTGGGCAGGACGTAATCATCGTAAACGACGACCTGAAGGTCGTAGCCCTCGGCAGCAAGAACGTCCTTGACGGACTCAAGGATCTCGGCGTGGGGGGTGGAGCTTGCGCCGACGACCAGCGGGGTCAGGGCAGCGGGAGCTTCGGACGCGTCTGCGGGAGCCTCGGTTGCGGGCGCCTCAGAGGCGGAGGGGGTGCTTGCGCTGCTGCCGCATCCGGCGAGAACGCCGAGTGCGAGTACGAGTGCGAGGATGATGGTAAGAGTCTTCTTCATTTTGTTTTTCTCCTTTTCAGAAAATATTTCGGCCAAGTGCCTTATATAAAAATGATGGATTACTTGTTGATTCTCTTGTCGGTCTTGACTGCTATATACCGGCCAAGCTCCTGAATCACCTGAACGATGATCCATATCAGAAACACGCAGATCCACGTTATATCGTCGTTGCTGCGCTGATGGCCGTAGATTATTGCGATCTGGCCGAGGCCGGTGCCGCCGATCGTGGCGGCCATGGCGGAGTAGCCGAGGATGGTGACGACGGAGATGGCGGCGCCGGTTATAAGCGCGGGCTTTGCCTCCGGTACAAGTACCTTGCAGATTATCTCAAAGTTGCTCGCACCCATCGACTGCGCCGCTTCGATAACGCCGACGTTCACCTCGTTGAGAGAGCTTTCCACCATGCGCGCGACGTACGGCGCGGCGGCGACTATCAGCATCACGATAACGGCCTTGTTGCCGATCATCGTGCCGACAAGGAATTTCGCTACCGGAAGCATTGCGACCATCAGGATGATGAACGGAATGCTGCGGAAGAAGTTGACCACGAAGCCGAGTACGCTGTTGAGCTTCGGGTGCGGGGCGATGCCCTTCTTATCGGTGACGTTCAGTATCACGCCGAGGGGCAGACCTATCAGATAGGCAAACGCGGAGGAGATGAGGGTCATATATACGGTTTCCCATATTCCAAGCTGTATGAGACCATTGTTCCACAGCTTATAAAACATTTCAGAAAACATCGCTTATATCTCCTCCTTCCAGTTCACACTGCTGCTGGACAGCCATGTGATTATTTTGTCCGCTTCCCTCTTGTCGTTCGGAAGCTCTATGACCATGTGTCCATGAAGGACACCTTCAAAAATCCTTGTATCCGCGAACAGGATGTTGACCGGTGCGCCGCACTCCAGAACCATTCGGGAGATCAGCGGGTCGTTGGTCTTGTCCTTGCCGTCAAAGATGAGCCTTATGCGGCGGCCGCCGGCGGTGCTGATGACGGTGCTGTCCTTCGGGACTATCAGATCGCGCGCGATCTGCGACTGCGGGTTCGAGAACACCGCACTGACCTTGCCGACCTCGGCGATATGGCTGGAATCTATGACCGCGACGCTGTCGCATATCCTGTCGATGACACGCATCTCGTGGGTGATGACGACTATCGTGACGCCGAGCTTCTCGTTTATCTCCTTCAGCAGGTCGAGTATCTGGCGGGTGGTGTTCGGGTCAAGCGCGGAGGTCGCCTCGTCGCAGAGGAGGTATTTCGGCTTCGTCGCGAGCGCTCTCGCGATCGCCACGCGCTGCTTCTGTCCGCCGGAGAGCTGGGACGGATAGGAGGACGCCCTGTCCTCAAGTCCGACCAGCTTCAGAAGCTCCAGAGCGCGCGCCTGCGCGTCCTCCTTCTTGACCCCCGCAAGCTCCAGCGGGAAGCAGATGTTCTTTATAACATTGCGCTGCTCCAGAAGGTTGAAGCCTTGGAATATCATGCCAATCTGCTGGCGGAGCTTCAGAAGCTCCCTGCGGGGCAGCTCCGTGAGGCTCTTGCCGTCGATTATCACCTCGCCGCCGGTCGGGCGTTCGAGGAGGTTTATGCAGCGCACCAAGGTGCTCTTTCCCGCGCCGCTGAGACCGATGATGCCGAATATCTCGCCGTCCTGAATTGTGAGGTTTATGCCGTCAAGCGCGACAATCTCTCTCTCCGATGTTTTATAGACCTTGCTGAGATTCTTCAGTTCTATCATATCAACACTCCAAAAATAAAACAGACCCGAAAGCTCGTTGCTTTCAGGCCTGTTGTGAATACATTTTCCGCATCAGATCGACAGGTTTATGAAGCAAGCGAGCAATTTTTGGCGCACATCATCATGCACATGCTCATCATGCGCATCATACCCATCATCATGCTGTCAAAACGGACATTAAACATGTGCTGCTCGCTCCTTCTTTCAAGAATGGCATGATTGTACGACCGTGTTTCTCATTTGTCAAGAGGGACATTCATGAATAAATGTAATGTTATACATGCATAAGCAAAATGGTTATGTGCAAGCTGCAACGCGAATATTATTCATCTGCAATGTATATTGAGCGGACGTACAAAATTGACGGAAACGTGCGGAAAATTTTTATGCCGGAGCAAAAAGCCGTTCCCGGCCTTGTCCAAAAGGGCGCGGCCGGGAACGTGTCATTCAGCCGACGATGAAGTACAGCACCATGAGGGCGCAGAGCACATACATGATGGGGTGGACGTCTTTGGCGCGGCCCTTGACGAGCTTGACAAGGACGTGAACGATTATGCCCGCGCCGAGACCGTTCGTAATGCTGCCGGTGAAGGCGGTGAACATGAGCATGACGCAGGGAGCTATGCACTCGTCGAAGCTGGAGAAGTCGATATCTACAAAGCCCTTGAGCATGAGGAAGCCGACGTATATGAGCGCGGGGCCGGTCGCGCAGTAGGGGATGGCGACGAACAGGGGAGCGAGAAACACGGTAAGGAGGAACATGACGCCCGTGACAAGGGAGGTCAGACCGCTGCGGCCGCCGGCTTCGACGCCGGAGGTAGACTCAACATAGGTGGTGACGGTGGTGTTGCCGGTGAGAGCGCCGACACAAGTGCCTATGGCATCAACGAGGAAGGGGCGCTCAATGCCGGGGAGGTTGCCGTTTTCGTCAAGCATGTTTGCGCGGCCCGCGACGGCCAGAACGGTGCCGAGGGTGGAGAAGAAGTCGCCGAAGAAGCAGACGAAAACAAGGATAAGACCGCTTGCGGTGAACACGTTGCTGAGGTCAAAATTGAGCATGACGTTGCTGAGATCGGAGAAATCGGGGACGGCGGCAACGCCGGAGATTTGGGTCACGCCGCAGGGGATGCCGATGAGAGTGATAGCGAGGATGCTGATGAGTATCGCGCCCTTGACGTTGAGAGCGTTGAGAACGATCATGAGGAGTAGGCCGCCGATGGAGAGGAGAACCGCGGGGGCGGTGATGTCGCCGAGCGCAATGCCATTGACGAAGCTGCCGATGCCGGAGTTTTTGAAGCCGAGATACGCAATGAAGAAGCCGATGGATGCGGATATCGCGATCTTGAGGTTCTTCGGAATGACGCGGACGATCAGATCACGGAGTCCGAACACGGTAAGAGCAACGAAAATGATGCCGGATACGAGGGTTATCAGCATCGCGGAACCGAAGCTGATCGCCTGCGACTGGATCATTGCGCCGAGGATGAAATTGGAGCCCATACCGGTGGACAGTGCGAAGGGAAGGTTGGTGTAGAATGCCATGAGCATAGTGATAAGGCCGGAAACGAGGGCGCAGCTTATCATTATTGCAGATTTGCTGATGACGACGCCGTTGACATCAACGACCGCCGCATCGCCTCCGCAGATAGCCGCGGGCTGTACCGCCAAAACGTATGCCATGGTCATAAAGGTCGTAAGGCCGGCAATAACCTCTGTTTTGACATCGGTACCGCGCTGGCTGAGCTTGAAAAGTTTCTCCATGATCTTCTCCTTTTCTCTTTCTGGTTTGATTTCTGCTTACATATCTGCAAATACGGGGACAAAGGACTGGGTAGTGCCGTCCACAAGCCCAATATCTGTGATAACAACGCTGGGAAGAACGGGCAGAGCGATGATCGCACTGGCGAGCAGTGTGAGTGCGCCGCCGCTTATGACATCGACCGCCTTCTGAACCTCCGCAATATCCTGCGCGACCTCGGCGCAGGGCTTCTGACTCATCAGCCCTGCCGCAGGAAGCTCAATGTGCGTTTCGCTGCCGTTGTTTGCCGCGCACACGCCGCCTCCGCAGTTTCTGAGCGTTTCCGCGGCCAGCCACGCGTCGTCCGCGCTGCGGTAGCACACGGTGAGGTTGTGGCTGTCGTGAGAAATGGTCGAGGCAAGCGCGCCGGTGAGCAGGCCAAAATTCCTGTACACGGCGATGGTCTTGCTGCCGAGGCCGTAGCGGTTGGCACAGCATACAAAGCATAGCGACGCGTCGCCGCTGATATCCACGGCACCGTCTTTCACGGGAAGCTCGGTGGGCACCACATGGCGCAGTATGCGGCTGCCGGGGACGGGAGTCATAACGTTCACGGTCACGGTGCTGCCGCTGTACCCTTCGGGTACGCGCAGCCTGAAGGAGTCGGAGCCGCTGAGCTGCGGGATATTGACAGTGTTGGGAAGGTCGTAAGCCTCGCCCATGCTGTCGCTGCCGAGATACTTTCCGTCCTCGGCGACCAACTCGCCTTCGACGAATACGGCCTTGGGGCGGCTGCCGTCCAGCGCATCGACAAGCTGGATATCGGCGATATAGCCCGGCGCGATCGCGCCGAGATCCGCAAAGCCGTATTCACGTGCGGCGTTCAGCGTAGCAAGCTTTATGACCTCTTTCCCGTCGAGACCGGCAGCAATCGCCTTGCCGACGACCTTGTTGATATGGCCGACGGTCAGCAGATCCTTTGCGTGCACATCGTCGGTGCAGACGGATACGAAATCGCGCCACGGCATGTCCTTACAGCCGTCGACGAGGAACGACAGGCTGTCTATAAGAGAGCTTGCGCGGAGGTTGATGTGCATACCGGCTCTGAGCTTTGCGCGGACCTCGTCCTCGGAGACGCTCTCGTGGTCGGATACGGGGCCTCCGATCAGATATGCCGCGAGCTCCTTACCGGTGCAGTAGGGGGCATGCCCCTGCAGGAACATTCCGCGCTTGACGCCCTCCTCGATTATGGAGTGCATACGCTCGGTGTCGTTGATGACGCCGACATAGTCCATTATCTCGGCAATACCGACGACATTATCCATGTCGAGCAGTCTGCCGATCTCGGCCGCGCCGAACTCCGCGCCGGCGTTTTCAAGGCCGGGGACGGACGGCACGCAGGATGGGGCGAGAACGTACTGGCGGAGCTTAGATTTTTTTGCGTTGTCAAGCATGAACTCTACGCCTTCAACGCCCATAACGTTGCCTATCTCGTGGGGGTCTGTGCAGATCGTGGTGGTGCCCCATGGGAGGATGGCGCGGGAGAGATTTTCGGGGATCATCATGGTGCTTTCCACATGTACATGCGTGTCGATGAAGCCGGGGATGAGATATCTGCCGCAGCCGTCGTAGTATTTCTTTGCGGGGAGGACGGGCTCCTGCCCTTCCTCGCGCACTAAAACAACAAATCCGTCCAGTATATCTACACTGGCCGGATATATTTCACCTGTTATTACATTCAGAAACTGCACGTTGCCTATCGTGAGGTCGCAGGGGATTTTGCCCATGGCTGCCTGAATCAGCTTTGAGCGGTCCTTGGTCTTGATTACGCGCATATCGCTTTCCTCCTGAAAATGAAAATAAAAAACGGCAGAGAGCAAACCTCTCTACCGAAAAGCAAAGCTCACACAGCTGTTTCAGGCTGTGTGTGGCTATACTCAACTCGGTAGTCGGGCAATTCAAGGGCTGCCCGGTAGAGACGCGGGGCCCATATGACTTCCCCGCCTATACCTGCTGTTAAATTTCTTTACACGCAGATTATAACATCGCAAGGGTGCGTATTGCAATTATCAAGATGAAACGAAAAATCAGCGCGATATTCCCTGACGAATATTGAAAGCGCCGAAAATTTATTTTTTCAACAGAAGAAAAGCAAAGGATATCCAAAAATGGCAAAAATCGCCGGAAGCGCTGCTCTTATGGCCTAAAAAATTCCAATTATGTTTCTGTTCGCTCGCCCATCTTCACCATGGCGGGCGGCGAAAAAGCCATAAAAAAATCGGTCGGAGCTTCCTCCGGCCGATAAAACTTACACTTTTGCTTTTTCCTCGGATATCACGACGCGGCTGCCGTGGACGGAGAGCCGCCCGCTGCAATACAGCGTCACCGCCTGACTCAGCAGCTTCCATTCCGCCTCCTCCATGACGCGGCGCTGAAGCGTTTCCGGGTCGTCGTCGGGCAGAACCTCAACGGCCTTCTGCAGGATAATGCCGCCCACGCGGCCGTCGCCGTCGGCGAAATACGCCGTCGCGCCCGTGACCTTCACTCCGCGCTCCAGAACGGCGCGGTGAATATCGCCCTCGACGTCCTCAAACGCGGGGTAGATAGCGGGATAGGTGCCGATGATGCGGTTCTTGAACTGATACGGTATCACTCCCAGCGGCAGATCGTAGCCTGCGAGAATGACAAGCTCCACGTCCATGTCCCGCAGCTTGTTCGCAACAGCCATACTGTGGCTCGTCATCGTCGGGAACAGGTCAGGATCGACAACGTAGGCCGGAACCCCCGCATTCAGGGCGCGGCTCATCGCATATGCGTCCTTCTGCGGCGAAATGACCGCTACCAGCTCAAAATCCGGTATCTCTTTAAAATACATGGAATCCAGTATTGCCTGAAGCTTCGACCCATCGCCGGAAACCAATGCCGCCGCTCTGATCATACTCTCCATCTCTCCCACTAAAACACTTGTTTATTCCGTCGATCCACGCTATAATAAGGCGAGAACTTCTTAAGAATACTTTATTATACTTTATTCCGCGCGTATGGTCAAGATTTTGGAGGCACAGTTATGACGGAAATTTATCTTATTCGGCACGCACAGGCCGAGGGCAACCTCTACCGCATGATGCAGGGGCACTGGGACGGCTCCGTGACGGCGCTCGGCCTGAAGCAGATCGACGCGCTGGCGGAGCGCTTCCGCACGGTGCATGTCGATGCGCTGTACGCAAGCGACCTCTACCGCACCCGCCTGACCGCCTCCGCGATCACGCGGTATCACGACCTGCCCATGCAACTGCGCCCCGCCCTGCGCGAGATAAATGTCGGCTCGTGGGAGGCCAGATTTTTCGGCGACGTGGCCTACGAGCAGCCGGAGGCCATGCACGATTTCATCTTCGACCCCGAAAAGTGGCAGGCGCCCGGCGCGGAGACCTACGCCGAGGTCGGGCAGCGCGCCTACGCGGAGCTTATCCGCATCGCGGAAGCGAACGACGGGAAGAGCGTCGTTGTCGTGAGTCACGGCGTGACCATTCTGTGCCTGCTGTCGCGGATCCTCGGCATCGGTCTCGGCGACAAAGAGCACCTGCCCATATGCGGCAACACCGGCGTAACGCTGCTGCACTTTGAAAGCGGCGCGTTCAGCCCGGTATTCATCAACGACGTCAGTCACCTGAGCGCGCTCGGCATGAAGCCATGGCAGAAGACGCCCGATATGCGCGGCGAGAGCTTCGATCCACGTGAGGACGCGGGATACTACAAGCGCTGCTACTCCGACGCGTGGCTCGCCGCGCACGGGAATCTCAACGGCTACTCCGCGGAGCCGTATTATGCCGCCGCGGTGCGGCACTATGAGCACGACCACGCGGCTGTGATAAAAATTTACGACAAGGACAAGCCCGCCGGGCTTATCGACCTCGACACCGAGCGCGGCGCACACGCTGGCTACGGCTGGATCTCGCTTCTGTACCTCGCGCCGGAGTACCGCGGTATCGGCTGTGGGATACAGCTCCTCGGCCGCGCGATAGTGCACTACGAGGCGCTTGGCCGCCGCGCCCTGCGGCTGCACGTCGCGGACGACAATGCCGCCGCGCTCGCGTTCTATCGGCGCTACGGCTTCGATGAACTGAGCTCTGAGCCGGGCAGCAGCGGAAGGCTCCTTCTGATGGAGAAGAAGATCGGAGGCCGCAATGTCTGAATTCGACATGCCCGCGCGGATAAAACGCCTGCGTCTCCCGCCGGGGCGGCGCATCATCGCGGTGTCCGACATTCACGGAAACCTGCCGTATCTCAAAGGTCTATTGAAAAAAATCCGCTTCGACGCGGACGATATTCTCATCATCGACGGCGACTTCCTCGAAAAAGGGCCGGACAGCCTCGGTACGCTCAGATACATCATGCAGCTGAGCGAAGCCGGAAACGTATACACGGTCTGCGGCAACTGCGACGGCTGGGATGACATTTTCCGTATGCCGCCTGAGGCCGACGAGCACCTGCTGCACTACATGATGCACAAGAAATGCGGCCTGCTGTGGGAAATGTGCAACGCCGCCGGTATCGACCCCTTCGAGCTGGAGGGGCTGGCCGAGTGCAAAAAGCAGCTTTTCAACAGCTTCACCGAGGAATGGAAGTTTATCTCCCGCCTGCCGCACGCCATCGAGACGAAAAACTACGTTTTCGCCCACGCCGCCATGCGGGACGACAAGCCCCTCTCCGCGCACACCGCCGGGGAGCTGATGCGCTGTGACGCGTTTATGAACACCGGCCGCAGTTTTGAGAAATGGGTCATCGTCGGGCACTGGCCGGTCGTTCTGTACGGTACGGACAGAGTCTGCGCGAACCCGATAGTTGACCGCGAGCACCATATCGTCAGTATCGACGGCGGCTGTGTGCTCAAGGACGACGGGCAGCTCAACGCCCTGATAATTCCGTGGGACGGAAGCGACAGCTTCGGCTATGTCTACTACGACCCCTTCCCCGTGCGCCGTGTGCTCCGCGATCAGGCCGAGGGCGGGCGCTCGTATTACATCCGTTGGGGCGACAGCCGGGTGCAGGTGCTGGAGCGGGGCGAGGAATTCTCCCGCTGCCGCCACGTCCGCACCGGGTATGAGATGGATATTCTTACAAAATATCTCTTTTCCGACGGCGAGTTCACCGACTGCAACGACTGCACCGATTACGTCCCACCGCTCAGGCGCGGCGATCTCGTCAGTGTCGTGGAGACCACGAGCCGCGGATATTTCATAAAAAAAGACGGCCTTTCAGGCTGGTATTTCGGAGAACTTGAATGAGTGAGCTTTTTGAATTTTTGCCAGTGTCCAAGGAGGACATGGAGAGCCGCGGCTGGTGGTGGTACGATTTTCTGATTGTCACCGGTGACGCGTACGTTGACCACCCCAGCTTCGGCCCCACGGTGATCGCCCGCGTTCTTGAAGCGGAGGGCTACCGCGTGGCCATCCTCGCCCAGCCGGACTGGCATTCAGCAGACGCGTTTCTCGCCATGGGCAGGCCGCGTCTCGGCGCGATGCTTTGCTCCGGCAATCTCGACTCCATGGTAGCGCATTACACCGCCGCCAAGAAGCCGCGTAGCGAGGATTTCTATTCCCCCGGCAAGAAGGCCGGTCTGCGGCCGGATCACGCCGTCATTGTCTACGCCAACCGCGTACGCGAGGCCTTTCCCGGGCTGCCGATAGTCATCGGCGGGCTTGAGGCGTCGCTGCGCCGTTTCGCACATTACGACTATTGGGACGACAAGGTGCGCCGCAGTGCGCTGGCCGACGCCGGAGCCGACATTCTTGTCTATGGAATGGGAGAATACGCCTCGCGCGAGATCGCGCGGCGGCTGAAGAAAAAAGAGCCGGTCGCCTCCCTGATCGACATCCGCGGCACGGCGGTGCTGGTGAACGACCCGTCGGTCTGCGCATATCCGAGCGTGACGCTGCCGTCGTTTGAAGAGGTGCGGACAAATATCCGCGCCTACGCGGACGCAACGCGCATCGAATACGCCGAGCACGATCCGATACGCGGCCGTGCTCTGATACAGCAGCACGATAAACGGTGGCTCATCGTCAACCCGCCCGCAATGCCGCTGACCTCGAAGGAGCTGGACTTCGTCGCGGAGCTGCCCTACACCCGACAGTACCACCCGATGTACGAGCCGATGGGCGGCGTGCCCGGGCTTGAGGAGGTCAAGTTCTCGGTCATCCATAATCGCGGCTGCTTCGGCGGCTGCAACTTCTGCTCTCTGGCCCTCCATCAGGGGCGCATGGTCACGTCGAGGAGCCACGAGAGCGTTATCCGCGAGGTCACGGCGCTGACCAAGCTTCCGGATTTCAAGGGCTATATCAACGACGTCGGCGGCCCCTCGGCGAATTTCCGGCACTATTCCTGCCAGAAGCAGGCCAAGTGCGGTATGTGCGCGGAGCGGCGCTGTCTCACGCCGACCCCGTGTCCGAATCTTGACGCCGACCACTCCGATTATCTCGCGCTGCTGCGTAAGCTCCGCGCTATCCCCGGCATTAAAAAGGTATTCGTCCGCAGCGGCATACGCTACGACTACATGCTTCAGGACAAGAACGACGATTTCTTCGCCGAGCTTGTGAAGTACCACATCTCCGGCCAGCTCAAGGTTGCCCCCGAGCACTGCATAGACTCCGTGCTCGACTATATGGGCAAGCCGCATATTGACGTGTACGAGCGCTTCATGGACAAATACAAGCGTCTCAACAACAAGTTCTGTAAGGAGCAATACATCGTCCCATATCTCATGAGCTCGCACCCCGGCAGCACGCTTCAGGACGCCGTGGCACTCGCGGAGTATCTGAACAAGATGGGACGCCAGCCCGAGCAGGTGCAGGATTTCTACCCCACTCCCGGCACGATATCGACCTGCATGTACTATACCGGCATCGACCCGACCACGATGAAGAGTGTCTATGTCGCCAAGACCTTCCATGAGAAAGCCATGCAGCGCGCGCTCCTGCAGTGGAAGCGGCCGGATAAGCGGCGCCTCGTCATAGAAGCGCTCAAGGAGGCAGGCCGCGAGGATCTGATCGGCTACGGTCCGGAGTGCCTTGTCCGGCCGGATGCGCCGCAGCAGCGCAGGCCCAAGAACGCCGCAGAAAAGCCGCCTGAGCCCAAGAAGCCCCAGAACAAGCAGGGTTGGGCAAAGGCAAAGCCCAAAAAGAATACCCGTCCGGGCAAGGGAAAGCGGTGACGGCATGGGAGAATGTCTGAAGATCGTTATAAAATATCTCCCGGTGCTGCTCGGTGTAATGAGCGTGATCTCATTCACGCTCATGGGCATAGACAAGGCCAAAGCCCGCCGCGGCTCGCGCCGCATCCCTGAAAAAACGCTGTTTCTGTTCACCCTGCTCGGCGGCGGCATCGGCGGCACGCTCGGCATGCATGTCTTCCATCACAAGACCCGCCACTGGTACTTCGCCGTGTTCTTCCCTCTCATCGCCATAGCGCAGATCGCGCTGTGTGCATGGCTGGTCATCAAATTTTAAAAGACGCGAAAAAATAAACGGCGGTGAAGCACAAACTTCACCGCCGTTTTTGTCATTTCTGATCCGTACGCCCGTCACAGGCCATGAGCCGGCCGTCAACTCAAATTATCCAAATCTTGCTATTTAAACAGTTCACGTGTCAAGCACACATGCTTTTCTATATTCGCTCCATCCGAGACGCTGCCCGCAGCGGTCGCAGAACGCCGTATAATCGCGCTCCAGCGAGCATCCGCACCTCGGGCATACCGCATAATATGATGCGCAGAGCATCCTCTTGCTCGTTACCTGCATCACGCGCCGATAGCTTTCACAATCCGTATCCATTTCACATCGACAGATCATTTTCCCCCGCATGGGCGGTCAGTCGTCCCCATGCGGAACGTCTTCCCCTCTTTCCTCGAGCTGCGCTTCCAGCTCATAGAGTCTGTCGGAAATTACGGTCAGAAATTTGTTCACCGCTTGGAACTCCTTTTCGATAGGTCCCAGCAGTGGATGCAGATTTTCGCTTGGAGGCTGCTGCTCGGCGGGGTATGATACCAATTCAGCCGGAGTTATCTCCAGCTTCTCTGCTATAAGCTCTATAGTATCTGAGCGCATATTCTGCTGACCGTTAAGGTACGCCTGCAAAGACGACTTTCCTATGCCAAGCTCCTTGGAGAATTCGGTCAACGATAGCTGGCGTTCTTCCATCGCAGCCCTTATAGCTGCTGCAATGTTCTTTTGTATATCCAAGCCGATCAACCTCCCAGCTATAAGAATAGAAAAGCGCAGCCGTAAGGTAAATACCAGCTTTCCGGCTTATCGTACCGACTTTCCGGTACGATGCCCGCGCGACGCCGCGCGCGGGAGCCGACAGCAACCGTCTGAGACCCAAAGTACCCAGTCAGGCCAAATGTTCTATGCATCCCGCCCTTGTTGATTTTGCGATCCCTTAAAATCAACAAACCTCCGACATCGCGGAGGTTTGCATAGACGCAGCTTTATCCGGCGAACCTTCGGATAAGCTGCCGCATATTAGAATATAGAACATGTTATGATGTTTTGTCAAGCGTTAAAATTGCTCTAAAGATTCCATTTTTATGGCTTTTTCAATAATTTTCCGTATTAATTCCCTTTAAATGTATAAAAGCGAAGCTATCACGCGCAGTGACGGCTCCGCTTTTTATGCTCGGATAATTACGGCAGTTCCTTTATTACCAGGCCCTTGAGGCTTTTGTGGGTTTTCTTCAGGATGAAATAAATTCCAACCGCCGCGAACAGAACGCCCATGCCGAGATTGTTCAGCACAACCGACTGATATTCCGGCTCGTTGGCAAGCAGCGCCAGAACCAGAACCGGTGCGTCGCCGTATACGAAGCCGGGCAGAGTCCCGGCGGCGATCTCCTTGATAAGCGCTATTGTCTCGCCGCCGAAGGTGCCGAGTACGACGCCGAGCAGCGACATTATCAGCACTATCGCGATCTTGCCCTTGCCCTGTCTGCCGTGCAGGATGTCATAGCCTTTTACCGCAAACAGCGCGATTATCAGGCCGCCCACGACCGAGACGCGGCCAAGCATGTATATCAGCGCCCAGACGATCGCGCCGAGCACCGCGCCAAGGAATGCGCCCAAAAGACCCATGCCGTAATTGCCGGTGTCGTTCTCCTTCGCCGCGGCCTCTTCGCGGCGCGTGTCGCTCTCGATGCGCTCGCGGCAGGCTCTGTGCAGCTTCACGGGCGCGTCGTTGACGAGCAGCCAGCTCTCCGTGCCGTCGAAGGGCTGTCCGCAGCAGGAGCAGACATCCGCCTTCGTGGCGCCGCAGGCATCGAGTATCGGGAAGAAGAAATTGAAAAACTCGTCCATCTTCTTCAGCGTGCCGACGGTGTCGTTGAATACCACCACGATGCCGTCGTCCATAGTGGTCAGCTCTCTGACGCGGTATTCTTTCTGATAATTCACCTGTCCGAGGCGCGAGAAAAATTCGCTCTTCGCGTCCACGTCCCGTATGCTCGTGCTGAGCATCATGGTTTTGGTGCCGCTGCCGTCCCAGAACGCCGCGGAATAGCCGCGGAACGTACCATAGGCGAGGCCGTTTGCAACTTTCATGCCGTTTTCATTGGCAAGCTTTTTAAGTCCGGTGCCTATCATATCTTCTCTCCCCGTTCTATTATTCTATTTCCAGCACCTGCTCGGTGCCTTCCAAGTCGTAGTATACGGTAAGGCCGTTGTCGGTGTCAACACGTATATTCTCCGCCCGCTCCGAAAGCGTGCGCAGCCGCTCATACAGCGCCGCGGCCTCGCTGCCGTATTCGCCCATATTGTCCGAAGTCAGAAACAGCGTGCCGAACAGGCTGTTGACGACCGCGAGCTTATATTTATCCGTCTCGCTCAGGCGGATATTGCTCTCGCGGAGGAAGAACACGTCCGGATCGTTCCCGAAGGCGCGGCCGTTGAGCTGGCGGCGCGAGATGCTGTTGCCGATGGCCTGACGGGTCGAGACGCGCTCTCGGTTCGTATGGCGCATGATGAGGCTGTTGTCCCAGTCAAGCCCGACGTCGCAGCTTATGCGGCAGTAATCCACCAGCCCGAACGACGGCATCAGCGGCACACCGCAGCCGAGGATGAGCTTATCCCCGCACAGGCGGCGGAGCAGCTCCATCGCGCGCGTCATGCGTCCGGCGCGGCTCTCGCGCGCATCGCCGAAGGGTGCGGCGGCGTAGAGGAAGTCGAGCTTCACGAGGTCAAAGCCCCAGTCGTCCAGCACAAGGCTGAAGGTCTGCTCAAGGTAGCGCACAAACTCCGCGTTGTCGATATCCAGCGCGTAGAAGCCGCCCCAGTTGCTGCCGCAGTACCACGGCTTGCCGTCATGCAGCAGGAGCCAGTCGGGGTGCTCTCGGAATATCTTCGAATCCTTCTGGCACACGAAAGGCGCGAGCCACAGTCCCGCAAGAAAGCCGCGGCCGTGGATATCCCGAACCGTGCCCTTAAGCCCGTCCGGAAACTTCTTCGCGTCCGTCTCCAGCCAGTCGCCGACGGCAGGCTCCCAGCCGTCGTCTATCTGGAACAGGTCGCCGCGCAGCATATGCTCCGCGCAGCCCGCGAGATCGCCCGTGATGCTCTCGGCGTCGATATTCTGATAGCGGTTATACCAGCTCGAATAGCCGCACAGCCGTTTTGCGCCGCGGCTTTTCACGCCCATCGCCGCAAACCAGCCGTCAAATACCGCGTCCTCGCCGCCCTCGGCATAGTAAAGCTCCAGCGCCGGGAACACCCCGCCGCAGCGGACACCCGCGCAGTCGCGCGATATGGTCAGTACGCCGCAGCGGCTGTCGTAGCGAAGCAGGGTATAGCCCGCGCGCTCATCGAGGGACGCGATGAGCCGATAATTCCCGCCGCGGCGGAAATAGCAGTAGCTCTCGCCGTGCATGACGCCGGGGGTCTGCGGGTAATCAACGAAGAAATAGTCGCCGTAACGGTCTATGCCGAATTTGTCGATGACGAATTTTGGCAGCTTCCCCATGCCGCGCGTAAAGCCGTGCCTGCCCTGCTCCGGGCAATACGTCCACGTCTGGTAGCCGTTGACGAAGAAGCGCTCGTCCTCAGCCATCGTGATATTCACACGCGCCGTGACGGCCTTCACCCTGCCCTCTGGCAGCACGGGTCCTATCCGTAGGCAGCCGGAGCGCAGCTCCTCGCTGCCGTGGATCCGGAAGCCGCCCTCAAGCTCGATCATGTAGTCCAGCTTCATGTGTTCCCTCCTGTATTTTCAGTTTTTAAGGCTCTGCATCGGCGCGGGTATCCGCCCGCCGCGAGCCACGAATTCCGCACTTGAGAACGGGTGCACCCGCTGCACCGGAGCGGAGCCGAGCAGGCCGCCGAACTCCACCGTGTCGCCGACCTTGCAGTTCGGCGCGGGGATGAGGCGCACGGCGGTGGTCTTGCTGTTGACCATGCCTATCGCCGCCTCGTCCGCGATTATCGCGGATATCGTCTCGGCGCTCGTGTCGCCGGGGACGGCTATCATGTCGAGCCCGACCGAGCACACGCAGGTCATGGCCTCGAGCTTGTCTATCGTCAGCGCGCCGGAGGCCGCGGCCGCGATCATGCCCTCGTCCTCGCTGACGGGGATGAACGCGCCGGAAAGCCCGCCGACGGACGAGGACGCCATCACGCCGCCCTTCTTCACGGCATCGTTGAGGAGCGCGAGCGCGGCGGTGGTGCCGTGGGTACCGCAGACCTCTAGCCCCATTTCCTCAAGGATGCGCGCGACGGAGTCGCCGACGGCGGGCGTCGGCGCGAGCGACAGGTCGACGATGCCGAAGGGCGTGTCGAGCCGGCGGCTTGCCTCCTGCGCGACGAGCTGCCCCATGCGCGTGATGCGGAACGCCGTTTTCTTCACCGTTTCGGCCACAACGTCGAAGGGCTGCCCCTTGACGGCCTTGAGCGCGTTATGCACGACGCCCGGCCCGGACACGCCGACGTTTATGACCTTCTCCGGCTCGCCCACGCCGTGGAACGCGCCCGCCATGAAGGGGTTGTCCTCCACGGCGTTGCAGAACACCACGAGCTTCGCGCAGCCGAAGCCGCCGCTTGCGGCGGTCAGCTCCGCGGTGCGCTTGATGGTCTGACCCATGAGCGCAACCGCGTCCATGTTTATACCGGCCTTGGTGGAGCCGACGTTCACCGACGAGCAGACAAGCTCGGTCGTAGCCAGCGCCTCCGGTATGGCGGCTATCAGCTTTCTGTCCGCCTCGGTCATACCCTTCTGCACCAGCGCCGAGAAGCCGCCGATGAAGTTCACGCCCGTGGACTTCGCGGCAGCGTCGAGCGCGGCGGCAAAGGGGACGTAATCCTCCGTCTCCGACGCGGCGGCGACAAGCGCCATCGGCGTCACGGAGATGCGCTTATTGACTATCGGAATGCCGAACTCCCGCTCTATCTCCTCGCCCGTTGTGACAAGCTTTTCGGCGCAGCGCGTGATCTTGTCGTATATCTTCCGGCAGGCGGCCTTCGGGTCAGGATCCGCGCAGGACAGCAGCGATATTCCCATCGTTATTGTGCGGATATCGAGGTGCTGCTGATCTATCATGTTTATGGTTTCGAGAATGTCATTACGATTCAGCACGGCGCACCTCTCAAATCCTGTGCATGGCGTTGAAGATGTCCTCGCGCTGGATGCGGATGGAGAGACTCTGCTCCGTCCCGGCGCGCTCAAGCTGATCCGCCAGCTCCGAGAACGACACCTCGCAGGCCGAGACGTCCACGAGCATTATCATCGTGAAATACTCCTGCATGATCGTCTGGCTGATGTCCAGAATGTTGACGTTGTGGCTCGCCATCAGCGCGCAGACCGACGCGATTATGCCGACTCTGTCCTTGCCTATGACCGTTACTATCGCTTTCATATATCGTTCTCCTTGTCTATCTCAAATTCAAGCGTCACAGACTCCGTCTGCGGCGCGGATATCACGAGCCGCGCATGGCCGCGCTTGCCGGCTGTCTTCACATATGTGCCGCACATGCCGCCCTCTGCGGTGACGACCGCGGGGCCGACAAGCTCCGCGTCCCCGCTGAGCTTCAGCGTCACGGGGAGCTGGGCGTAGCTTGCCGTGTTCCCCTGCTCGTCGGCAATTCTTATGCGCACCGCCGCCGCGTCCCAGCTCTGCCGTTCGGTCAGGTGCAGGGCGCTCGGCGTGGCCTCCAGATGCAGCCGCTTGCCCGGAGTGCAGGTGTGCTCGCAGGTCTTCGCGCCGTCCTTCCAGCCCTCGAAGCGCCACTGCGTCGCCGCGCCGCCCCAGTTGCCGACGTATTTGCCGTACAGCGCCACGCCGTCGTCAAAGCTGAGCTTATATCTCAGCATACAGGCGAGCATACGCAGTTTGTCCGCCAACGGCATATTCGCAAGGCCGTACTTTCCCGCCGAGACAAGGCACTTATGCAGCATACGCTCCTTCGCGCCGGTGAAGCCCTCCTTCGACTCCAGAAGCTCGCCGATGGTGTCATCGATGAGCACGGGGCCGTGCGGAAGGCCGCTCCAGCCCTTGGCGGCAAAGCTTGCGACATAGTCGCCGTTTTTATACAGCCGCACCTCGTCGGCGTTCGTGAAGGCGTATATTGCGCCGGGCTGACCGGCGGGGTAGTCGCCGATATCCATCGTGCTGCCCAGTTCCAGCACCGGCCGCGCGTCTCCCTGACTTGCGTAGACCGCCGCGGCGGTCTTGGGGTTTCTGAACGCGTCCATCACGCCGTGATAGCATATCCTGTCGCCGGAGCCGAAGTCCTTGTGCGTCTGGTAATCGAACATGCACCAGCCGAAGCAGCCCGCGTGCTCTCCGTCCGCCGCCGCGTCGTTCTGCACGCGCGCATGGCGCAGTGCATGCTCCTGACGGCGCTGCCACGTGTCATAGCTCTTGGTGGGGAACATGTGCCCGTTGTGCTCCGAGACGATCAGCGCCTTATTCATATCCGGCGTGACGGTCTTTTTCGGCTTCACGCCGGGGTTATCGCCGGTGTGGGAGAAGTCGTTATACGAATACACGTCCTCAAGCAGGCTGCTTTTCTGAATATAGCGTACGCCCGAAGTAGGCCGCGAGGGGTCAAGCTCATGGGCAATAGCATTCGTGCGCGCGTAGAACGCGTCGTCGTCCACGCTCTCGTTTATTCTCACGCCCCAGAGCACGATGCTCGGATGATTGCGGTACTGCAAAATCATCTCGCGCAGGTTCTCACACGCCTGTTCCTTCCACCTTTCGTCCCCGATATGCTGCCAGCCGGGCAGCTCCGTGAACACCAGCAGGCCAAGCCTGTCGCACTCGTCGATGAAATATTGGCTCTGCGGATAGTGCGAGGTGCGCACAGCATTGCAGCACAGCTCCTCCTTCAGTATCCGCGCATCCTCGCGCTGAAGCGATTCGGGCGCGGCGTAGCCCATGTACGGATAGCTCTGGTGCCGGTTCAGGCCGCGCATGAACACGCGGCGGCCATTGAGATAAAAGCCGTCCGCGCGAAATTCGATGTCACGAAAGCCGAACTTCACGCGCTGCACGTCGCCCGTCTCCAGCGCGACCTCGCAGGTATAGAGCTTCGGGCTGTCGATATCCCATCTCTCCGCGGAGGGCACGTCTATCACGCAGACGTCTCCTGTGCCGTCCGCTTCCGCCATCAGGCGCTCCCCGTCGAGGATGCGCAGCTTCGCGTTCCGGTTCGCGCCGGAAACGGTGTAGCTGATGCGGGCGGTGCTGCCCTCGGTACGGACGAAGACGTCCTCTATGTAGTTTTCGTCCCGGACATCCAGCCAAACCTCGCGGTAAAGTCCCGAATAGGTCAGGTAATCTATCACGAAGCCAAACGGCGGCAGTGCGGGATCCTCGCGGCTGTCAAGCTTCACGGCGATGAGGTTCTCCGCGCCGTACTCCGCAAGCTCCGTTATCTCGACTCTGAACGCCGTATATCCGCAGCTGTGCTCCGCGGTGAGCACACCGTTGACGTATACCCACGCGTGGTGCGCCGCGCCGTCAAATTGCAGGAAAAGGCGCTTGCCGCGGCTGCTCTTGGTGATGAACAGGCGCTGGCGGTAGCCGCAGACAGCTTCATAATCCTCCGGGCCGCAGTAGTGCAGCGGCAGCTCATGCGGGTTATGCGGCAGGCATACGCGCTCCGCGCCGCCGTCGCCGCGCGCAAAGCCGTCAGTCCATTCGGGTGTGAATTCCCAGTCATTGCAAAGGCTTATCATATCGAGTCTCCTGTTATTCCGTTATAATCTAATATATAATAACATTCAAGGCGGCTCCGTGTAAACAGAGCCGCCCAAAATTTATGCTTTTCACTTCTCAAAAATTTTCCGCACATCCGCGCGCCGCCGCCACACCAGCAGCCACGCCGCGATAAACGCCGTCGCCCCGCATATCGTCACGCACAGCCGGTAGTCCAGCACCTCTCCGAGCGCCCCGATAGCGAGTGCAAACACTCCGCTTGCCGCGGTGACGAGCATGTTCTGAAACGCGTTCAGCCTCGCGCGAAGCTCCTCAGGTATGTATGTCTGCATCGCGGCCTGACGCATCGTCGCGCTGTTTGCGCCGAGGAAGCCGACCAGCGCCCGGTTTGCAAGCATCAGCGGATAGGGAAGCCAGAGCAGGCACATATCCATAAGCTCATAAATCTGGTACACCAGAAACGTGAAGCCGAATTTTTTCTCCTTGGCGATCTTCAGCTTGTACTGCACCGCGCCGCCGAGCGTCCGCCCCGCGAACTCGAACACCGAAAACAGCGAATACATCGCCGCCGTGAAGCCCGGAAACGTCCGAAAGAACGCGACGAGTATCGAGGAATAGCCGCTTGCGACTCCGTTTGTGACCGCCATATATGAGAATATCCCGGTCACACCGCGGTCGTTTTTCAGGTATTCTGCCGCTTCTTTTATGTCCGCGCGCCACTGGCGGAGGGTGAACAGCTTCTCTCCGCCCTCCCGCCGGTGCTCGGTTATGTCGATGTTGCTCTCGATGAGCGCTGCCAGCAGCGACAGGCCGCCCTGCCCGATGAGTATCCACGCCGCGCCCACCGCGTCGAGCAGGATACCCGCCAGCGGCAGCATCAGGACGCGCAGTATCGGATACAGCGTCGTCGACACGGCGTAGCCCTGCTGCTCCATGCCGTCGGGGATAAGCTTCGGGTAGATACTCTGAAAGGCCAGCTCGTCGAAGCTTTCAAGGCAGGCCAGCAGCAGCGAATAGCCGAGATACGCCGCGTAGGAGAACTCGAATTTCAGCAGGTACAGCCCCATCAGCGCGTAGAGCACGCCGTCTATCAGATCGCCCGCAACCAGAAAGGGTTTGCGCGGCAGGCGATCCATGACCGGCGCGAGGAACAGCGGCAGCACGAAAAACGGCACGAGCTGTATCGCAAGGATCAGCGCCGAGGCCAGCGTACTGCCCGTCTCGTCGAACACCAGAAACGACAGCGCGAAGCCGCCCGCAATGCCGCCCACCGCGCCAAGCGCGCTGGCCGCGGTCACAAGAGTAAAGTTTTTTGTCCACAGAGTCTTTTTCAATCTCCTCACCTCGCATATATGCTATCACGAGGTTAAGATATAATAAACCCGCTTGTTATGGGAAAGTTTTCTTATAGCAAGCGGGTTTAATCGTCATATTTTCAGTTTTATAGGAAATTCGTTCATAAGCTCATACGCAAGCTTGTATTGCCGGTTTGCGGTGTACCATTCGAGCAGCCACGGAAGATGAAAGCCCGCGTAGCCTATCGGAAGCTCCCGGCGGCAGCGTTCAAAGCAGTCGAGCAGCGCCGCGCCGTAGTCTGCGTCGCGCAGATAATCCGGGTTTTCAAGCCGCCTGCGCACGAGGGACAGCATCTCCTCGGCAAGCCCCGCCGGCATATGCGTGTCCTCCACTGCGGCCGCCCTGTTAAGCGCCGAGAACGCCTCGTCCCGCCGACCCAGCTTCTCGCAGCATATCGCCAGCTTGTGCAGCGCCATTGCGGTCGGCTCTTCGAGCGCCGAGAAATATCTGTATGCGCTTTCGTAGTCGCCCGTCTCAAGCGCGGTCGCGGCGCGGTTATAGCGGATGCTGGCCAGCATCCCCGCGTCGTGCAGCGCCGTGGCCAGCCGCTCCGCCACGGTGTAGTGCGCCTCCATGTTTTCAACATCGAGCTGGTTGGAGTAGCAGTTTCCGATGTACGCCCGGCTCAGCATCATCAGCCGCGCCCGCCCCTCTCCGGCCGCCAGCGAGTAGGCACGCTGGAGATTCTCAACAGCGGCGGTGTAGCTCCGCCCGCTTTCGTACTGCGCGACGCCAGCCCAGTAGCTGCACAGCGCTGAGGGGCAGATCGCGGCGGCCTCCGCGTCCCGATCCTGCATCAGCCTCAGCAGCGCGAGGCCGCGCGGCGAGAGATACTGCTCCATTCCCGCGTCGACACCGGCATCCGTGCCGCCGCGCCAGTTTGCCGCCGCCTCCAAGACCGCAATGTCCGGCGCGGCGGGGCTTTGCAGCAGCGCGTCCCTCTGTGGGGCGAGGGCGGATATTTTTTCTCTCAGCACCTCAAACTCGCCTGAGTAGGCAAGCTCGTACAGCTCGTCGATGCGCTCGCAGAGCGCGGGCAGCGCGCTCTCGCCGCCGTACCACGGCAGCTCAAGCCGCTCGTAGAGAAGCCGCAGGATGTCCTCCGACGCCTCGACGCGCCCCTGCTCGATCTTCGACAGGTACGACGCCGCGCATATCCCGCGGCACAGCCCGTCCTGACTCCAGTCGCGCCGCATTCTTTCCCGCCGGATAATAAATCCGACCACCTTTTTGTCCATCCCCGCACCCTCTTTCGTGTATAATATAGCATCCCGCGCCGCTTTGCGCAAGGATGCGGAATTTTCCCTCAAATCCGCAAAAAATCCTTGACAAAACAGGAAAATCCGGTATAATTATATGGCCTGTCAGTATGGGCAGGCTATCCTTGCTCCCGTATGAGCGGGGGCCAAAAGGCCAAAAGGAGGTGCAACCATGGCAAAAGCAAGCGAAAAGTACGAAGTAATGTACATCATCAATCCCAACTTCACCGAGGAAGAGACCGCGGCTGTTGTTGAGAAGTTCAAGGCACTTGTTGAAGCAAATGGTACTCTTGATGAGTTGGAGGAAATGGGCAAGCGCAAGCTCGCTTATGAGATCAACTATATCACCGAGGGCTACTATGTGCTGATGAAGTTCACCAGCGGCGCTGAGTTCCCGGCCGAGCTGGATCGTATTCTCGGTATCACTGACGGCATTCTGCGTCGCCTGATCACCCTGCGTGCAGAGTAAGGAGCGCATCGATGCTTAATCACATTGTTATTATGGGCCGCCTGACACGGGATCCCGAACTCAGGTACACCCAGTCCCAGACGCCTGTGGCATCCTTCACCCTCGCTGTTGACCGCGATTTCGGCGGCCGCGACGGCGGAGAGAAGCAGACCGATTTCATCGACTGCGTTGCATGGCGTCAGACCGCCGAATTTGTCAACAAGTATTTCACCAAGGGCAGCATGGCAGTTGTTTCCGGCCGCCTGCAGATCCGCGACTGGACCGACCGTGACGGCGGCAAGCGCCGCAGCGCGGAGGTCGTTGTTGACAACATGTATTTCGGCGAGAGCAAGCGCCGCGACAGCGGCGATTCCCGCAGCGACAGCTACTCCAACAGTTACAGCCGCCCCAGCTCCGGATACGACGCGCCGAGAAGCGTGAATTCCGCTCCCTCCGCATTTTCCGAGCTTGACGACGGCGACGGCGAGCTGCCGTTCTAAAATTTTTGATAGGAGGATACAGCTTTGGCTTTCGATAAGAACAACCCCAAGAATCGTAAGCGCAGAAAAGTTTGCCAGTTCTGCGTCGATAAGGCAACGTCCATCGACTATAAGGACACCGCAAAGCTCCGCCGCTATATGTCCGAGCGCAGCAAGATCCTGCCTCGCCGTACTACCGGTGTTTGCGCCATGCATCAGCGTGAACTCACTGAGGCCATAAAGAGAGCGCGTCAGATCGCCCTCCTGCCCTACGTGACCGACTGATAATTTCGTACCAAAACAGCCCGAACCGTCTGGTTCGGGCTGTTTTTTATAATACCTGATCCTTATCCGACGGGACATACACCATGATCGATTCTACCGGGCAGTCAAGTATCCTGCACAAATCATTTATCGTGGTCGTATTCAGCGGCTTGTTTTTCCGCAGCTTATCGATTGTGGAGCTGGATAAATGATACTTGTTTATGAGTGAATACGTCGAGTTATTCGACCCGCGCAGCGTCTCCCAAAACGGTTCATACGAAATCATAAAATCACCTGCCAAAATAATTCTATAAGGTGATCTTTATCTTGACTATGGTCGTTAAAACGACTATACTTTTTTCATATAGATTCCAAAATTTATAGAAAGAGGGATTATATGAAAAAACCTGCCGCGATCTTCTTCGCCCTTGTGCTCGCTGTTATTATGTGCGGATGCTGCGCAAAACATAATTTTTCTCCCGCCACATGCACCACTGCCGCCACGTGCACCAAATGCGGCGAAACTAACGGCTCTGCCCTTGGGCATAACTTCAGCGAAGCGACATGCACAGAAGCCGGCATACTCGAAGACGACAAAATCACATTCTATGGCACGTACGGCGGCCTATACACATACACTACGGTTCTGGGCGATTCTCTCACCATCCCCTCCATATATGTAGAATACTTGGAGTAAGCCGCAGCTCTATTCCATAGAAAAGCCTTTATTCCTCATGTTCCTTATGTTATAATGGTTTTACATCATTCGGAAAACATCACAACAAGGAGGAACAACTATGTCCATTCGAGAGATCAACTTCCCGTCCGCCAACGGCAGGGACACCATCAAGGCATGGGCGTACACCCCGCTCGGTAAGCCGCGCGCCGTGATACAGCTCATCCACGGCTTCGGCGAGCACTCGCGCCGCTATCTGCACATGATAAGCAAGTTCCAGGCTGCGGGCTTCGTCGTCTACGCCGACGACCACATCGGCCACGGCAAGACCGGCTTCGACGGCGGCACCCTCGGCGACCCGCACTCCGGCGGCTACATGACCTATCTGCGGGACGAAAAATACCTGCACGACATCGCGCACATGGCCTACCCCGACCTCCCGTTCTTCGTATTCGGGCACAGCTGGGGCTCGATGCTCGGCCGCGCCTACGCCGCGCTCTACGGCGATGACCTCGCCGGACTCATGCTCTGCGGGCTGGTAAGCCAGTTCAAGGGCTGCGAGATAGAATACAACGATCCGGCCATCCGCGCCGCCGTCGCGGCTGACCCGTATCAGCCCTCCGGCGAGTGGTTCGGAAAGGTGTTCCTCGGCATGACCGACCGCATCGAAAACCCGAACGGCCCCGCGGACTGGATAGCCGTGAACCCCGACATCGTCGCCGACCACGCGGGCGACCCGTTCAACACCTTTGACACGACGCTGGAGCTGGTGTGGGATCTCGTCGAGCTGTACCACTTCATCGAGAGTCCGGAATGGGCGGAGAAGGTGCCGTCCGCGGTGCCGGTATACCTCATCTCCGGCGATCAGGACCCATGCGGCAACTACGGCGAGGGGCTGTACCATGTGGCAAACCTCCTTGCGGAGAGCGGCAACAAGGTCAGCGTCAAGGCGTACAGCGGCTACCGGCACGAAATTCACAACGAGCTTGAGCTGCGCGACGAGGTTGAAGAGGGACTTGTTGACTTCGTAAACGAAACTATCGGATAACCGGATATATAATTTTCTCCGCCGGAGCTGTGCAGCCCCGGCGGAGTTTTTACGCGTTTGTAAAATTTGCGCGTTTGCCCGCTCAAAGCGCCTGAAGTCATTGACTTTCAGAGTCTTTCCCGCTATAATCCTTTAAAAATATTCTTAAACGGAGGATGCATATGAAAGAGGTAAAGCCCCCGAAAAAACCGTTGATGTACTATTACAGTATAGCCCTGATGGTGCTGCTGCTGTTCAACTTCATCGCTGTGCCTTGGATGGCCGAGCGGCAGGTCAAGGAGGTCGACTACGGCACCTTTATGACCATGACCGAAGAGAAGAACATCAAAGAGGTCGAGATTGAGACCAACCAGATCGTCTTTACCGACAACGACGGCAATTACTACAAGACCGGCCGCATGGACGACGACGGCCTTGTCGAGCGTCTGCACGCCTCAGGCGCGGAGTTCTCGCAGGAGATAATCGAGCAGACCTCGCCGTTTCTCAGCTTCCTGCTGACTTGGGTGCTGCCGATAGTCATCTTCGTCGGCCTCGGCCAGTACATGTATAAAAAGATGATGAGCAATGCCGGCGGCGGCGCAGGCTCCATGATGTTCGGCATGGGCAAATCCAACGCCAAGATCTACGTCCAGTCCACGCAGGGCATCCGCTTTGCCGATGTGGCCGGTGAGGACGAGGCCAAGGAGAATTTGCAGGAGGTGGTCAACTACCTCCACGACCCCAGCAAGTATGAGGAGATCGGCGCGTCGATGCCGAAGGGCATCCTGCTCGTCGGCCCTCCGGGAACCGGTAAAACCATGCTGGCAAAGGCCGTCGCGGGCGAGTCGAACGTCCCGTTCTTCTCGATGTCCGGCTCCGAATTCGTCGAGATGTTCGTGGGCATGGGCGCGTCCAAGGTGCGCGACCTGTTCAATCAGGCCAAGGAGAAGGCGCCGTGCATCGTGTTCATCGACGAGATCGACGCCATCGGCCAGAAGCGCAGCGGCGGCCAGTACGGCG
>ERZ780149.688-NODE-688-length-42306-cov-5.787177_pt1 | contig 42306 bp, 42 predicted proteins | sample MGYA00511367_ERZ780149 | MGnify/ENA primary metagenome ERZ780149 (study PRJEB29588, sample SAMEA2153852) | human gut metagenome | biome: human gut; feature: human-associated habitat; material: faeces | place: Denmark | collected 2008/2010 ... | reverse complement strand
GAGCCCCCTGCCCTTAAGTCCATCAATATACTCGCTGCGTCGCTAAACTAAAATTTATCACTGCATGGGTATAAAACAGATCGGCAGGAGATTTGCCCTGCCTATCGCTTAACAGTATATATATTGATCAGTATGTACCGGTACGTCCGCTTCCGAAAATGATCATTTTCCTTTTTGCGGCTTCAAAGACCGCATCGACAACATGCGGCATCACCTTTGAATAGCCCAGTCCTTCGGAATACATCTCCGCCGCTGCCTTTTCGGCGGCAACATTCAGGTCGGTAAAAATGTTTACCTTTGCAATTCCGCCCTTTATGGCGTTTTTAAAATCGTCGTCGGTCAGTCCCGAGCCGCCGTGAAGCACAAGCGGAACCGGCACCGTGGCTGCTATGTCGCTCAAAATATCCAGCCTCAGCTTAGGCTTTGACTTATAAAGACCGTGGGCGGTACCTATAGCCACCGCAAGTGCGTCAACGCCGGTCCTTTCGACAAAATCCTTTGCCTGCTCCGGCTCGGTGTAAACGCCGGAATCGCTCTCATTGACGTTTGAACCGACGTGGCCAAGCTCACCCTCGACTGTCACTCCGCGTTCGTGGGCATACCGCACGATCTTTGCCACCGACCGGACGTTTTCATCGTAAGGCTTAGACGAGCAATCATACATTACCGAGGTAAATCCGCAGTCTATTGCTTCCTTTACTTTTTCCTCGGTAAGCCCGTGATCAAAATGCAGAACCACCGGAACCGATGCCTCCCGTGCCATGGGTATCAGCATATACGACAGCTCTTTCAGCGTCGAGCAGTTGAGCAGCACTTCAGCCGAACCGATTATTACCGGTGATCCGGTCTCCTCGGCTGCCAAAAGAACCCCTTTTGCCATTTCAAGATTAATGGTGTTGAAAAGTCCCACTCCGTAGCCGTTCTCTCTTGCCTTTGGCAGCACGTCGTTAAGATTTGCAAGCATAGTATCGACCTCTTTTAATATTTTCTTCGTTTTATTTTTATATACTGGCTGACAATATTCTTGTCGCGCTCCATCTTCCTGCGCTTGTGATCATTCACAAATGAAAGCACCAAAAAGACTATAAATGCAATATCAAGTGCGATCAGCACAGCAAAAATAACTATCATATACACCTTGAGGTGCGAGCCTGAGCTGGTGCCCGGAATACTGATGCTTGCTAAAAACTCGCCTATCCTCGAGGGGTCCTTGCCGAAATAAGCAAAGGTATAAAGCTCACCGTCCGACACGGTGACATACACCGTACTGTGCTCGCCGTCCGCGTCACCGGTCGTTTTAAGATATGTTACCTTGCCGACCGTCACGGTCGTATATCCGTCGGGGAAAAGCTTGTCCCCTGCCGGCTTTATTGTTGCATCGTCAAGTCCCGAAAAAGAGCCTATCTGCGTGGAAAACTCGGTTTTCGTGCGCCTTGCCTGTATCTGGTGATCCCTGTCGCCCGATATTGCAAAGAACAGCAGCCCGTCGACCGACGAGCCCGGCAAAAGATCGTCTGCCGTGTATATTTTATAGTCGCTGTCAAGGTAAAACTCCAAGCCGTCGATTTTATGACGGGTCGATGCTGCCGAAGCGGAAAAAGCGGTAAGTATTATAAGCAGCAAAGAAACGGCTGCCGTAATTATCCTTTTCACCCTTTCCCCTCCTCTTTTTCAGCATTTATTTTACCTTTGCCGCTCTTTTTGCGGCAGTGAGCGTATTCTGCATAAGCATTGCTATGGTCATGGGTCCCACGCCGCCGGGTACCGGCGTTATCGCGGAGCATTTCGGCTCGACGTTTTCGAAGTCAACGTCTCCGCAGAGCTTTCCGCCCTCCGGTCGGTTCATGCCGACGTCAATGACGACAGCACCTTCCTTGACCATATCGGCGGTAACGAACTTCGGTCTGCCGACAGCGGCTATCAGTATGTCTGCCTCTTTGCATATACTGCCAAGTCCCACCGTTTTTGAATGGCATATCGTAACGGTGGCATCGGCGTGCAGCATAAGCATCGCCATAGGCTTGCCGACTATGTTCGACCTGCCGATAACAACGCACCGTTTGCCCTTTGTCTCAATATTTTTATACCGCAGCATTTCCATTATTCCTGCAGGCGTGCAGGGGAGGTAATCATAGTCGCCTATCATTATCCTGCCGACGTTCTGCGGATGGAACGCATCAACGTCCTTTTCCGGAGAAATGGCGTTTATGACCGCCTTTTCGTTTATCGAACGGGGCAGCGGCAGCTGGCAGAGTATTCCGTGGATGTTGTCGTCATTATTGAGCCTCTTTATAAGGTCGAGCAGCTCCTGTTCGGTCGTTTCTTCGGGCAGCGCGTATTTTTCGGAATGTATACCGAGCTCAGCGCATGCCTTTTCCTTTGAGCCGACATAAACGAGCGACGCCGGATCGCTGCCCACAATTATGACAGCCAGTCCCGGGACTGTGCCCTGCTCTGAAAGCTTTTTGACCTCCGCCTTTATGCGCTGCTTTACGGCAGCAGATATTTCCTTGCCGTTTATTATTTCAGCCATTATTCTTCCCCGCCGTCGTTGTTTTTGTCGTTGCTATCGTCATTTTCGGAAGGTTCGGCATCTTCTCCGTCGGTATCGCCGGCATCCTGTTCACTGCCAGTGGTATCTTCGGTGTCCCCGGTGCTGTCGGCACCCTCCTGCTCATCGCCCTCATAGTATGAAACGCCCTTGACCGAGCTGGGGTCGATATCGTCAAACATGGCGGTATAGGTTTCATCGACCTTTGCCTCAGCCATTTTTCTGAACTTCCAGATAAGAAGTGCGACGCAGGCTATCACAAGCAGACCCGAAAGCCACTGCGAGACCTTGAGCGGACCTATATAGAGGCTGTCGGTCCTAAGTCCCTCGATAAACATTCTGCCGAAGCCGTACCACGCGCCGTAGGTGAGGGCGAGCTGACCGCTGAAGCGGCGCTTTTTGCCGAGAAAATGAAGTATCACAAAGCCTATTAAACACCATATGGACTCATAAAGAAAGCAGGGGTGCACATTGCCGTCAAGCGTCTGGTTGGTCATGCCCCAGAATGCGCTGTTTGTGTAGGAGCCGTATGCCTCCTGATTAAAGAAGTTGCCCCAACGGCCTATAGCCTGGCCGATCAGAAATCCGCTTGCAGCAAGGTCAAAAGCGTCAAGCACATTAACCTTACGGAGCCTGCACATGACAAGTCCCATGACTGCGGCGCCGATAACACCGCCGTAGATGGCAAGTCCGGACACGCCGTTGCCGCCGCTGAAACCAAAAAAGTCCGACACGGATTTTATCTTTGTGCCGCTCGGATCGAACAGTATATAATACACCCTTGCCGAAAGCAGCGCCACAGGCGTTGTCACAAGCACTACGTCTGTAAGCTTGTCAACATCAACGCCGAATCGCGGGGCACGTTTAAAGCAATAAATAATGGCAAGCAAAAAGCCTATAGCTATACATATGCCGTACCAGTAAATGCTCCAGCCGCCGCCTATAGGCAGGGTAAATGCGACCGAATCGAATTTCATGTGGATGCCGAACAGAGTGACATCGTAAACAGTCAAAGTCTGCATCTTGATTCTCCTTTAGAGTAGGATTCAAAAAATAGAGCTCACTTCGCAATACTATTTCATTATACATCAAATTTGCCGGCTGACAACCGGCAAATTCCAAAATTCATAAATTTTTTATTATCCCTTAGGTCTTATCACCGAAAGGGCGAAGCAGGACAGGTCAAGCTCGGCGGCTCTTTTTACTATATCCTCTGCGGTCAGCTTATTGAACGCCGACAGTCTGTCATACGGCATATGGCCTTCGACAGCACAATCCACAAACACACCGACCGTCTCCTCCGCATCGCCGAAGCGGCGGATCTCCCTGCCGTAGAGCTTGCGTTTTGCGTCCGAGAACAGCTCTTTATCGATATTGCCGGACGCAACCGATAATAATTCTGCCTTTATTTCGTCCGCCACAGCCTTTGGGTCTTTTGACTCGCCCTCAAACAGCAATGCGGAATAACCGTGACCGTAAAAGTATTCGGTCGAAAAATTGTTGTTTATAAGCCCTTTTTCAAGCAGCCTTGCGTAAAGCGGCGATATTTTTCCGGCAACAAGCTCCATAAGCAGCTCGGTTGCCACTGTCTGCACGGCTGTCTTTCCGGTCTTCATGACATTGTCCTTTATACCGGCTACAAAAAGCGGTATCGAAACCGCCATTTCCTGCTCGGTATAATCCTTCACGATGCTGTCCGGCTCCGAAAACTCCGACCTGCGGATTGCCTCATGTGGTCTTGGTTTTATGCGCTTTTCGACCGCCGCCAGCACCTTTTCCTCATCAAAATCACCGCATATGCAAAGAAACATATTCGACGGATCGTAGAATGTGTTGTAGCAGTCGTAAAGCGTTTTGTCGGTTATCTTGGCTATCGACTCCACCGTTCCGGCGATCTCGATCTTTACCGGGTGTTCGTGGTACATTATCCTGAAAAGGTTGAACAGAACGCGCCAGTCCGGGACGTCCTCGTACATCTTAATTTCCTGACCGATTATCCCCTGCTCCTTGTTTACCGTTTCGGGCGTAAAATAGGGTGACGAAACAAAATCGAGCAGTATGTCAAGGTTTTCGTAAAACCTGTCCGAACAGCTGAAAAGGTAGCAGGTGCGGTCAAACGACGTATAGGCGTTTGCCGACGCGCCGGTCACGGCATATTTTTCGAAAGCGTCGCCGTCCTCACCCTCAAACAGCTTGTGCTCAAGAAAATGCGCTATGCCCTCGGGCACACGCTGCAGCTCGCCGTCGCCCAGAGCAAACTCGGTGTCTATTGAACCGTAGTGCGTTCCGAATATTGCGTAATTTGTGGAATATCCCTTTCTCGGACAAAGGAAAATTTTGAGACCCGAATCATGCACCGCGACGGTGCACTGCTCGCCCGCCGCCTTTGAGACAAGGTGTTCCGACTTAAAGCTCATGGTTATTCCTCCTTTTCCGCCGCCGGCGTGAGCCTGTAAACGGTGTCAACGGCAAAGCCCTTTGCAGCCGATATGACATCGTCCGCCGTTATTTTTTCTATCTCGTCGCAGGCTTCCTTCGGCGACATGGCACAGCCGTCCAGCGCACGGGCTGAATACCATCCGAGCAGCGACTGCTGGTCCGATTCTGCGGAACGTATCGCATCAAGCAGCGCCAGCTTTGAACATTTAAGATCCTTTTCGGAAAAAGCTCCTTTTTTCATATCTTCAAACTGTTCGCATATTGCCTTCTGTGCGGCATCCATATTATCATTCTGTACTCCGCTTTCCACAAAGATCAGCCCTTTGCTGCGTACCGGGCGTGCGGAACAGTAATAGCAAAGGCTCATTTTTTCACGCACGTTGCAGAACAGCTTGGAATAAGGACCTCCGCCGAAAATATCAGCCATGACCCTCATCGCGGTCGTTTCACGGTCGTTTCCGCCGTCGGCGCTTCTGAGTGCTATCACAAGCTTGCCCTGTTCGACCGGCATTTTATCCTCAACCGCATTGACGCTGTCCCTTGCCGCAGCGGTTATGTTCTGCGGCAGCGGCGAATACTTTCTCTCTGCTTTGGAGAGCAGCCTTGCGATCCTTTCCTTAAATCCGTCCGGTTCCTTTTCGCCTATTACAATGACCGACAAAAAGGCAGTTTTAATAAGCCTTTCCAATGCAGCGGTCACATCCGTAGTCTGCAGTGCCCCGACCTCGGCACAGGTGCCGTCCGGCGACATTCCGTAAGGCTCGTCTTTGCATGTTTCCTCCTCACAGCGCGACCGTGCAAAGATGCGTTTATCGTTCATTTTTCCGGCAATGCGTTCCGAAAGCAGACGCTTTTCACGCGCCACGGCGTCAGCCGGATATTCCGTACCGTCAAGGAATCTGCCGAATACCATATCGCAGAAAAGCTCGCCGGCTTGGTTTACGGTGTTTTCGTTTTCAAGCGAATACCTGTCGGCATTGACGCTTATATTTATCCTGTATTCCGCCGCGTCGCCCTGCTTTGCCGTCCATGACGAGACGGTTGCTCCGTAAAGCGACGCCAGCTTTCTCTGGAAGCTGTACGGGTCGGGCAGTGCCGCGGTACCGCTCCGCATAAGCGACAGCGCCAGCGAATTTGCCGCCGCGCCACCATCTATCGGCAGATAAAAGCCCATTGATATGACCGTCGTCTTAAACCTGTCGGTTTTCAAGAATTTATAGGATATGCCGCGTGACGGCTCAGATATGTTGTTTTGCATAAATCCACTCCTTCGTGTCGCACAAATAGTATTCCGCCGTACTTTATAAAAATTCTCCGGAATGTCGCCACTCCGGAGAAGCGTGAACGTTTAGACTGACGAACCTGCGCCGCAAAAACAGCTTAAGCCTTGGGGAACTTCACCTTTTTAACGGTAAACGGACGGGTGGCGTGGCTGTCCTCCACCACCTCAAGCTTCTCTGCGTATTCTTTCAGCATGTCATCAAATTCGTCAGACTTCAAGGCCTGTAAAATGCTGCTGCGAAGATTCTTCAACCAATAATCCTTCTCGGTTATGTCGCGCTTCTGAAGCACTACATATGCCGAATTGGAGGTGTCCTCAGCAACCTTTATCTCGCCGGTCTTCATTTCAGAAACGGTTTTGAAAAGATCACTATTGGACGAGGTCTCGCTATCGCCGTACAGCTTCACAAAGCTTTCGGGAGTATATTCCTTTTCCTCGTCACTTTTTGTTTCTTCACCGGAAGAACTGCCTGAGCTGCTGTCTGACTTGGTCTCTTCCTTATATATGGTGTCAAAGCTCTCGCCGGATTCAAGCCTTGCTGCATAAGCGTCGGCGTTTGCCTTGACCGCTGCCTTGTCCTCCTCCGACAGATCCTTGTTTTCGCTGTCCTTGGTGGTAAGTGAAAGTGAATTGGCTATCGCGTAATGTGCGGTAAGATACTCGGTAAGGGTCTCCTTTGAGACCTCCTTTGTGCCGCCCTCATTGTAGAGATGATCAAAATAGGAGCCGTACTGATACTGATATATCATATACTGCTCATAGGTCGATTCCGACACGCCGTTTTGCTCAAGACGGTCGGCATAAGGCGTGAAATACTGAGCGGGATTCATGCCGTAATTTGAATAATAGACATAGGTCGAATAGTCGCAGCCGACGTTCCAGTAATATGATGCCTGCGCCTTTGCTTCTTTTATTTCGTCCTCGCTGAGGGTAAGCCCTTCGCTCTCGCAAAGGCTTAAAACAGCGGCGAACTGCTTCAGCGTGCTGACTGCCTGCTGCTTTACATAGTCGTTATAGGAAACGGTGCCCTCACTGCTGACCTTGCCTTCAGCATCGAATTTATATTTTGTATAATCGGTCTCCTTGGAAGATGAAGATGAAGATGACGACGAATCGGAATTCTGGGATTGTACAAACGTATCGATATCGCTTCTGGCACCGGAAGCCGCAAGGGTAAGAACACAGCTGTACATTGCCGATGTAAACTTATGACCGCCTATCGTGTAGGCGATTTCATTCTTCTTATGGCACGCGCCGAGTACCGGTACGAGAACCGCGACGCTGAGTGCAACAGCTATTACTCTGAGCAGTTTTTTCATTTTTTGTTCTCCTTAAATATCCGCCGCTGCGGATAACATTATTTTTGTTCCGCTTGGTCGGCAAAGCCGCCGGAACAACTAAACACACAAATAAGTATATAATATATCTTTTGAAAAGTCCAGTATTTTTTACGCTTTATCTCTCTTCAGCTTATTTTTTTCTGTACGAAAGAGGCGTCTCACCCACGGTATCCTTAAAGCGGCAGCCGAAATACGCCTGTGAGGAAAAGCCGCATCGTTCGGATGTCTCGGCAACACAGAGATCGGTCGACAGCAGCAGCTCCTTTGCCGCCGTGATTCTGACATTCCTTACATATTCCGCAGGGGTCAGACCGTAGTATTTGCAGAACAGCCTGTGAAAATAAACCGGACTTAAGCTTGCAGCCCTTGCTATCACCGGCAGCGACAGATCATGTGCATAATTTTTGTCGATGTATTTTTTAGCCCTTTTCATTTCGTCAAAATGTCCCGTGACCACAGCCGGCGCAGTCCCTGCCGCGGGCATAAGGCGCGTCGCTTGACCCTGCCGACACCGGTGTTGAGATCGATATAATGGAGTCGTTCAAGCCCGGAAAGATCGCAAAACACAATGTTTTCACCGACGGCTACGGTCAGGATATGAAGCATCACGTCGCAGGGACCGGTCCGGTGATCGACGAAAAAGAGTCCCACCGTTTCGGAATGCTGTTTGACGAGACCGGCTATACATTCTATATAGACGGCAAGGAGGACGGCAAAATCACCGAGGACATTTCCGGGCATGACGAGTTTGTCCTCATAAGCACGGAGGTCAGCGGCTACAGAACGCCGGAGCACGTACCGACAAAGGAAGCGTTCGAGGCTGTCGGCGACACGTTTTTGGTAGACTACGTCCGCGTGTTCGACATAGTAAAGAAGCAAGCTCTTAAAAGAAATATGAGTAATGAAAAGGCTTGAATTGATCGGGAAATAACGCCCGGAAGTGCCGGTAAGGTCAGCTCGTCGCGGCTCGGAATAGGCTTTGAAAAGCTCGACCACGGTGCAACGGTGTTGGGCGACTTCTGCTATTCTGATATTCGCATATCGCGGCAGAGGACATATTATATGCCCTCTGCCGCTGTTTTTTTGCCTTTTTGCACCACTAAATTAAAATCCATCCTCGGCGGATCGTTGAAATTATAATTGCTATTTTTGTGCGTCTGTGGTAAACTGACGGTATCAAAACCGCCTCGTGCCGGTGTGTCCTCCGGTCAATTCAGCTATAAGGAACGTTGTAAATGAAAATACTGTCATTCGGAGAAATAATCTGGGATATATACGACTCCGGTCCGGTGATCGGCGGAGCCCCTCTGAATTTTGCCGCAAACTGCGCCGGTCTCGGTGCCGAAAGCTACATGCTTTCGGCGGTAGGCAGCGACGCGCTTGGCAGGCTCTCACTCGAAAGGCTTGAACAATTCGGAGTCAACACGGATTATGTCACAACGTGTGACAAGCCTACCGGATACTGCAGCGTAACGCTTGACGAACGCAAGGTGCCGCACTATAACATCGCGGACGATGTTGCGTACGATCATATATCCATAGAAGAAAGCATGCTTGGCGAACGGTTTGACTGGCTGTATTTCGGCACGCTTGCCCAGCGTTCGGCATGCAATGCCGACGCCCTGAACCGGCTCGTTTCAAACGGCAATTTCGGCGGAATATTCTGCGACGTCAATCTGAGGGCGCCGTTTTTTGACAGGCAAAAGCTGCTGCTTTGTGCAAACAGCGCAGCCGTGTTGAAGATCAGCCGCGAAGAACTACATACCTTTACCGCCACTGCCTTTGGCTCGGGTGTTGCGGATCCCTTTGCGGCGGCAAAGCTCATTTGCGAAAAAGCGCCTAACATAAAGACGCTGATAATAACGCTTGACAGCGAGGGCGCTGTTGCATATGACGCCGTCCAAAAAGCGTTTTACACAAAGCCGTCGGTAAAGACCCGTGTGGTTTCAACCGTCGGTGCCGGGGACGGGTTTTCTGCGGCGTTTATATGCAGCTATTCCGAAAGTATGAGCATTGAAACTGCTCTTTCGGACGCCGTTGTCTTTGCGTCAAAGATTGTCGCGGTGAAGGACGCCGTTCTTCCGCGTTGATCGCGGTAAATTTTAGTTTATCCAACAAAAAAATCAGGGGTCGGAACAAAAAATTCCGGTCCCTGTTTTTTTGATCTGTTTTAAATGCTTCGCGGAGACCGTTTTCAGATCTGCTCCGCTTTCATTCTAAGTATCGCACCGGCTGCGACCGGACGCGAAAACGGTATCTTTACCGTCATCATCGGGTGCGGCGCCGTCTCAATCCTGCTGCCGTCGGCATCATACATTTCGCTTACCGTAAACACAAATGGATCGGATCGTGGCTCAAGGCAGTCGAGCGTCTGCCCCACGGAGAATTTATTTTTAAGCGTCAGGACTATTTTCCCGTCCTCGTACCCTGTGACCGTTCCGGCGACCGAATAATCACGCACATAGCCTGCGGTTGGGTATGTCTGCGAATTCTCCGGTGTACCGTAATAAAATCCGGTAGAATAGGTGCGGTGGCTGATTTTGCCCAGCTCGTCGGTGACCCACTGCGGCGTCGGCAGTCCCTGCATTGCGGCGTCAAGCGCTCCGCGGTATGCGTTTGCCGTGACAGCGGTGTAGTAATGCGACTTTGCGCGCCCCTCGATCTTAAAGGAATATATGCCTGCCTTCATCATGTCGCCTATGTGCTCAGCCATGCAAAGGTCGTTTGCGTTGAGTATATATGTGCCCTTGTCGGTCTCGGTTATATCAAAGAGCTGACCGGGGCGTTTCTGCTCCATGAGCGAATAGCTCCAGCGACAGGGCTGGGCGCAGTCGCCGCGGTTGGCGTCCCTTCCGGTCATATATGACGACAAAAGGCATCTCGCCGAAAAGGAAACGCACATTGCGCCGTGCACAAACGCCTCAAGATCAAGCTCACGCGGCGTTTTTGCCCTTATTTCGGCTATTTCGTCGAGCGACAGCTCACGCGCCACGACCACGCGCTTGGCGCCCATGTCGTAAAATGCCCTTGCGGTCACATAGTTTACAACGCCGGACTGTACCGACACATGCAGCTCCGTATGCGGTGCATACTTCTTCACCAGCCCCATAGTACCGATATCGGATGCTATTATGCCGTCGGCACCCTCACTGTCAAGCATCGACAAAAAATCGGGCAGACGCGGCATTTCCTCATTGTGCGGCAGTGTATTGCAGGTGACAAACACCTTCACGCCGTGAGAATGTGCATATTCTATGCCTTTTTTAAGATCGTCCTCGCCGAAATTGGTGGCTGCGGTACGCATGCCGAACTCCTCGCCGGCAAGATAAACCGCATCTGCGCCGAAATCGACCGCGGCATGCAGCCTTTCAAGGTCGCCCGACGGGCAGAGCAGTTCGCTTTTGTTCCCTTTAATATCGGTCACGCCCATTTGCCTTCCCTTTTCAGTCTGCTTATGGTCTTCTGATGCTCGGTATATGTGAGCGAATAATAGAAATTCATTTCCTTGTCGGTCACGAAATAATACGCCTTGCATTCCTCGTCCGGGTAAAGCGCCGCCTTTATTGAGTCTATACTCGGCGAGCAGTATGCGCCCGGAGCAAGACCGACTATCTTATATGTGTCGTACTTTGATTTGTTGTAAGGGTATTTCTGGGTCGGATCGGACTGAAGATATGCCTGCTCGCCCCATTCGTTCAGTCTGTTATGGAAAACGGCTGATACCTTCTGCTTATCGGCATAGCTGCCGACACCTGCCTCAAGCTCAATGACCGACGACAGCGTCAGCGCGTCATGCAGCGACATGCCTATTTCCTCAGCCCTTGCGCGGAGCTCGGGTGTCACAAGCTCGTCAAATCTTTCGAGCATTTTTTTGATCGCCTGCTCGGCGCCTTTCTTGCCGCCGGTGGCATAGAAACGGTAGGTATCCGGGTACAGATAGCCCTCAAGCGTGTAATGCACGCCGTCCGACTGGTGCTTTACGCCGTCCATAAAATCAAACGGATACTTGGTCTTATCGGCTTCGTTGACCGCCTCTTTGAATTCCGATGCCTTGCAGACGCCGTTTTCCTCAAGCCTTGCGGCTATCTGGTCTACCGTCCAGCCTTCGGGGATGGTCACCTCGACCTCGTCGCCGTGAGCGCCCTGCTTTATGAGCGCTTCGGCTATGTCCTCATAGCTGTCCTGCTTGCAGAAATAATATATTCCGTACTGGAATTTGCTGTCGTAGCCGTTTTTCTTGGCAAATAATCTGAAAAACAGGGAGCTTTTTATAACGCCTGAGTCCTTTAATTTTTCGGCTACCATCTTGGCGCTCGTACCCTGCTCTATCACTATTTCCTTCTGCACGGTCGAATCCGACGAAAGGCTGACGCCTAAATAGTCCATTCCGAGGAACAGCAGAAATCCTGCCGCGGCGACCGCGATAACAAGTATCGCCGCCATCCATATCACCGAGGTAAGGCAGCTTTTGCCCGCCTTTTTTCTGCGCTTGCCCGACACCTTTTTCTTTTCGCGTTCGTCCTCCTCGATGGCTATACTGTCAGCCTCCGAGCTGTCTATAAAGAAGTCCTTGCCTATAACGAAGTCGTCGGAAAGGTTGCCGTCGTCAAGAACACTTGCCGAAGACTCTGTGCTTTCATCCGCAGCCGCATTTTCATCCGGCGATACGCCGGCAATGCTCTTATCGGTCATATCAAGCTGCTCATCGGTGTTTTTAATATTTTCCTGTCCGTTGTTATCCAAAACACTCACCCTTTCCTAGATCTTATCTGCGGTGCGGCGCTTTGCCGCGGTATCTTTTTCTGTTCCTTGTGCCGTCGGGCGCTGACATCCTTTATCCACCCCTCGGTCAGTATAACGTCGACCGGCCGGTCAAACCGCCCGTGGTACATATGCCGCCTTATATCCGACGAATAGCATATGCCGACGAGCGGACCGGTGAACCTTGCAAGATACCGGTCGTAATACCCTTTGCCGTAGCCTAAACGGTAGCCGAGATAGTCAAGCGACAAAGCCGGCAGCAGCATGAGGCACCCTGCAAAATCTGTGACGACCGGGCTGCTTTCCTCCGGCTCCAGCACGCCGAAGCTGCCCGGGGACAGGTCGTCCGTCGATGAAATATAATGAAATTCCATCCGCCTTGTTCCCGGTATGCAGCGCGGCACGGCGACACGCTTGCCGTCACGCCAGGCGTTTGCCATTATTTCGAATGTATCGACCTCAATCTTAGTCGAAACGTAAACAAGCAGCGTATCTGCCGACCTGTACTGATAAAGCCGCAAAACGTTTCTTGCTATCCTGCGGTCAAGCTCAGCCTTTATATCCTGCGGCATCGACCGTCTTTCGCACTTTATCGCGTCGCGCAGACCGTTTTTATATATCCTTATATCGTTCGGCCGCATAGCATGGAAGCCCTCAGATGCTCTGCGGCAGCGCCGCCTTTTATGTATTTTACTATCATGAAGCCAAACTCAAGCGCCGCTCCGGCTCCGCACGCCGTGATGATGTTGCCGTCGCACACGGCTGCCTTATTCAGCACATTCGCGCCGGTAAGCTGATCCTCAAAGCCCTCGAAGCAGACGGCGTTTTTACCTTTAAGCAGACCTTTGTGACCGAGTATCGACGGTGCCGCACATATCGCCGCTATAAGCAGACCTTTTTCGTTTGCGGCAGACAGCATTTTCCTCACCGTTTTTGAGCGTTCAAGTCCCAGTGTTCCGGGCATGCCGCCCGGCAGTATCATGCCTTCTGCGGCATCAAAATCAACCTCCGGTTCACTTATGTCAGCCGTCACCGGTATCCCGTGGCTGCCTGTCACGGTGCGCGAACCTATCCCAACAGTCCGTACATCTATTCCTGCACGGCGCATTATATCAAGCGTTGCAATGGCCTCGATCTCCTCAAAGCCGGGCGCTAAAAATTCATAATACATGTTTTGTTTCCTTTATGATCAAAGATTTAGAGCACCTTCATAACGGCTGCGAATATGTCGTCCGAAATGCTTTCCGGCGACCGCGGCATGCCGTCCTCGGCACAGTTTATTATGTTCCAGCCGCATTTTTCGGCGGCAAATGCCGCCGCTTTGCGGCAGCTTTCAAGATATGACCTGTCCTTTTCGTGAATGTCACGCTTTGAGTCGTCGCCATGGTAGCGTGAAGTCATGAGTTTTGACGACACATCGGTCGGCATATCAAGAAATATGACAAGATCGGGCCGCGGAATGGCGGTCTTTTCATATTCGGTCTCGTAAAGCCAGTCAAGATACGCTTCCCACTGCTCGCGCGGCAGCTTTGCCATCTGATGATATGCGTTTGACTCCACATATCTGCCTGATATCACGGTGCCGCCTGCGTCATAGTATTCTCCCCAGTGGCGTTTGTAGCTTGCGTACCTGTCTACCGCGTAAAAAAGCGACGCGGCAAAGGCGTTTACCGAATCCGGTCTGCTTCCGAACTCACCGCCGAGGTACATTCTTACAAGTGTGCTCGACGGGTCGTTATAATCGGGAAACGATATTTCCCTTACGTCTATCCCGTTTTCGGAAAGTCTCTTTTCAAGCATATCGAGCTGTGTTGATTTTCCGCTGCCGTCAAGCCCCTCAATAACTATCAGTTTACCCATGTAATTCAGTCCTTCACGGCGTATTTTTCACGCATTTCGGCAGCTCTTTTGCAGCTCATTTTCCCCTCTGGGCAGGGACCGTTCAGACATGCAGGACCTGCCTTTTTAAAGAGATGCGGAGCAGCCTCGCGGCAGAGCATAAGCATTTTTTCGGCAAGGCAGCGTATCTCCCACTGAGCGCGGTTGCAGCAGCGGTGCGAGAAGAAATTGTAAAGGCTTCTGGCGTTCATCGTAACTATCATCTTTGTGCAGCAGGCGTTCGGCAGGACAAACCTTGCGTCCTCAATGGCTTGCTTTTCGGCAGCTCTTTCAGCCGATTTTTCGTCCTCACCTGCCAAGATCAGACGTGCCTTGTGCTTTGCTTTAAGCTCTTCGGTCAGGCGGTCATAGTATTCCTGCGACCGTTCCATTGCCTCTATAAACACCTTTTTTGCCTCGGGGTCGTTTTCTATCTCGGGCGGAGTGACGTATTCAAACTGATCCTCCTTGACATATCTCTGGCTCTGGACCGAGAAGGAGGCTATGCGGTGCCTTGTTATCTGTGCAAGCAGAGCGCGCGAAACGCCCTCGATGCCGAAGGTGAATGATGCGTGCTCAATTGGACTTTCGTGACCGAGTCCCGACAACATATCAAGAAACGCCGCGGTCTTTTCCGGCGTGAGCTTTTCGCGGACCTCGTCGATGGTGGCACCGGAGTAGCAAAGTCTTGCCGCGTTGGCGATATTAAGCTCCGGTTCGGGGGTATAGCTTAAAAGAACAACGTTCATGATTTTCTCCCTTTTAAAGCCGGCACTGCGTTCGGCATTGCCTTGTCCGCTAAAGTGCCGCTTCATTTAAAATAGCATTTTACTCATTATATCAAACGGCATGTGTTTTGGCAATATTAAAAAAGCAAAGCGACAAATTTTTAAAGATAAAGAGACCGGAATGAAAAACATCCCGGTCAGTTCTTTTTTTGTGTATCGATAACGGCTTCAAATGCGGCTTTTGCCGCCTCGGCGTCATTCGCAATGGCAGCTTTTAACTGATCTATACCGTCAAACCTTGTTTCCGGTCTTAAAAACGACAAAAGCTCGACTCTGATATCATCGCCGTAAAGGTCGCCCTCAAAGCCTATAATATTTGTCTCGCTCATCGGCTTTTTGAGCAGAAATGTCGGTCTTATCCCGATATTCGTGACAGCCGGATACATTCTGCCGCCCACCGTTACCGCGGTCGCATAAACGCCGAACAGCGGCGTTACTATCTCCGGGTCAAGCAGCTGGTTTACGGTTGGGAAGCCTATTGTTCTTCCCCTTGCGTCGCCGTGGATGACCTTTCCGCTTATAGAAAAGCGCCTGCCGAGCAGCGTGTTGGCAAACGGTATCTTGCCGTCGGATATAAGCTCCCTTATGAGCGTGGACGATACGGTCTGACCGGACACAGTGCTTGCCGGACAAACGACAGCCTCCGCCTTATGCTCGTGACAGTAGGCGGTAAGCAAAGCCGCGTCGCCGCTGCCGCCGGCACCGAAGCGATAGTTGAAGCCGCAGGTCACGGCTTTTATATCGTACTTTTTAAACAGCATGTCGAGAAAATCTCTCGCCGGTATGTCGCGGACCTTGTCATAATCGAGCACATCGACGGCAGAAAAGCCCATTTCCCTCAAAGCGCGGTTTTTTTCTTCGGCGGTCATGAGCATGGGTACAAATTCGCCGGAGGTGTGCCTTTTGGGCGGTTCGCCGAAGGTCACTGCAACCGCGTCGCAATCAGTAAACTTAAGTGCCGCCGACAGCACCGCTTTGTGACCTATATGCAGCCCGTCAAACGTTCCGAGCGCAACCGCAGTGCCTTTTTTATCCATGCCCTTCACCTCCGCCTGTTTAAAATTTTGCCGCCGGGGCGTCGATAACGCATTTCACCGACAGCTCGCATGTTTCATCGGAATATTTTGCAAGTCCCAGAAATCTTTCGCCGCAGCGCACCCTTAAAAGCTCGCCGTCGGCATATATGTCCGCCGATTTTATCCTGCCTGCGTCAAGCCCGGCACCGTTTAAAAAACGTACCGCCTGAGCTTCGGACACCTCGACCGGCTTTAAATGCCTTACCACCGTTTCGGGCGGCAGCAGATGCGCCTTTGGGTCGCTTTCTATCTGCGCCAGAGATGAACAGTCGGCAGCCGAAAAGCCTGCAGTGCGGGTCCTTCTCAGTCCCGTCATGACCGCTCCGCAGCCGAGATACCGTCCGATATCATCGGCAAGCGACCTTATATATGTGCCCTTTGAACAGAGCACCCTCAGTTTGAAATCATTGCCGCTGCGGTCAATTATCTCGGATTCCTTTATATTTACACGCCGCGGCTCGCGCTCGACCTCGACGCCCTGCCGCGCCAGTTCGTACATTCTGACGCCGTTTTTGCTGATAGCCGAAAACATCGGCGGTATCTGATCGTACTCGCCTTTGAAATGCGCTACTGCATCGAGCAGTCTTTCGTCCGACACATCGGGAACGCGCTCGGTAAGCACCCTGCCGGTGATGTCCAGCGTGTCGGTCGTAATACCGAGCCTTATGTCGGCTATATACTCCTTGTCCGACAAAGCCACAAAAGAGCAAAGTCTTGTCGCCCTGCCGATAAGCACCGGCAGAGCGCCGGTCGCCATAGGATCAAGCGTGCCGGTGTGACCGACCCGTTTTGTGCCGTATATTCTGCGCAGCACCGCCGCAGCCTTGAAGGATGTATACCCCTCGGGCTTATCGAGCAGCACAAGTCCCACGGCAGCGGTATCGCCCGTCACCGCAGCACCTCCCCTATCGCGGAAAGCAGCTGACGTTTGGCGCTCTCTATATCACATGAAAACTCGCATCCGGCAGCCCTTATATGTCCGCCGCCGCCGAAAACGGCGCATATGTCGGCAGCATTGTAGGGCTCGAACGTACGCAGTGAGACCTTGTATTTCCCGTCCGGCTTTTCCTTTATGGTCACGCCTATCTGCACGCCCTCTATCTGGCGCGACATGGCGGTCACACCGTCAAGGTCGCCCAAAGGACAGCCTGTTTCCTTTATCATATCCCTTGTGACCGTTATCACGGCGCACCTGCCGCCGTAATAAAACTCAATGTTTTCGAGGACCTTACGCTCCATGGCTATTCTGCCGCGGCTCTTGACCTCGAACATCACACGGTTTATCTCGCCGTAGTCGGCGCCCTTTTCTATAAGCTCGGCGGCATAGCGGTGGCTGCGCGGCGTTGTGTTTGAAAATTTAAAGCAGCCCGTGTCGGTCGCGATACCGGTATAAAGGCAGCTTGCCATATACGGCGTTATCTTTGTCCCAAGCTCGTTTGTCACATTATAGATACATTCGCATGCCGCCGCGGCATCCGCTTCAAGATAAAGCATTTCTGCATACTTCGTGTTGGAGCCGTGATGGTCTATGCAAAGCGCGGCCCTGCCCGAATACCGGTCGTAAAGACTGCCGAGCAGCTTTTCGTCGGCTATATCGACCGCTACCACCGTTTCCGGCTCAAATGCTTCGTATTCCTTTATAAGATACCCGAACTTTTCCGGGATCTTGTCCGGACAGACGACAAACACTCTTTTATTGAGAGCGCAGAGCGCATCCGCCAGCGCATAGGCTGAACCCAGCGTATCACCGTCGGGCGAGGCATGGGTCAGTATTACAAATTTGTCGCTTCTCTCAAGGAACGACGCTGCCGCCGAGGCGCTTATCATTTGTCCCCGCATTGCCTGTCCTCCCCGAACGACTCGATTATCTGCGCGATGTGCGCGCTGTGTTCAATGGAATCGTCGGCAACAAACCGCAGTTCGGGCGTTTTTCTTATTTTGAGACGCGAACCGAGCTCACGCCGCAGATAACCTGCGGCGCTTTTCAGACCCTTCACGCTTTCGACAGTCTTTTCCCTGCCCTCGATAGCGCTGACATACACCGTAGCGTATGACATATCCGACGACAGATCGACCTTTATGATACTGAGCAGACTGCTGACGCGCGGATCCTTTAGTTCCCTGAACAGATCGGACAGCTCGCGCTTTATGTCAGACTCCGCCCTGCCTAATTTAAAACCGGGCATTTTTCAAATTACCTTTCCTTTATCAGTCGCGGTATTCCTCCATGCGGAATGCCTCAAATATATCATTTTCCTTGATATCGTTGAACTTTTTAAGACCGACACCGCACTCGTAGCTTTCGGCGACCTCCTTGACGTCGTCCTTAAAGCGGCGCAGCGACGCGATATCGTCCTCGGCGATAACAATGCCGTCACGCACGACGCGCACCTTAGAGTCACGGGTGATCTTACCGTTCTGCACATAGCAGCCGGCGATAACTCCGACGCCGGACACCTTGTAGGTCTGACGGACGATGAGCTGACCCAACTGTGCCTCGCGGAACTTAGGCGCCAGCATACCCTTCATTGCGGCGGTTATCTCGTCTATGCAGTCGTAAATGACCCTGTACAGTCTTATCTCGACACCGTCACGCTCGGCAGCCTCCTTGGCGACCGGATCGGGACGGACATTGAAGCCGACTATAATAGCGCCCGACGTTGCGGCAAGCATTTCGTCCGACTCGTTTATAGCTCCTACGCCGCCGTGTATGACATTGACGCGCACTTCCTCGTTGGTCAGCTTCTGCAGGCTATCTCTTACAGCCTCGACCGAGCCCTGGACGTCTGCCTTGACTATAATGTTGAGATCCTTCATTTCGCCCTGCTCAAGCTGATTGAACAGGTTATCGAGCGTGACCTTCTGAGCGGCGTTGAACACCTCTTCCTTAGCCTTCTGCTTGCGCTGCTCAACCAGCTGACGCGCGAGACGCTCGTCGGAAACGGCGTCAAAGCTGTCGCCTGCGGCAGGTGCCTCGTCAAGTCCGGTTATCTCGATCGGAACGGAGGGTCCTGCCTCCTTGACCGGCTTGCCGTTTTCGTCAAGCATTACCCTGACTCTGCCGACCGACGTTCCGGCGACTATTATATCGCCCGAACGCAGCGTGCCGTTCTGAACGAGCAGCGACGCCACGGGACCGCGTCCCTTATCAAGGCGTGCCTCGATGACAACGCCCTTTGCGCGGCGGTTGGGGTTAGCTTTGAGCTCCTGCATTTCCGCGACAAGCAGTATGTTGGCAAGAAGATCCTCAATGCCCTCATGCGTTTTGGCTGAGACCGGCACGCATATAACGTCGCCGCCCCATTCCTCGGGCACGAGACCCTGCTCGGTAAGCTGCTGCTTGATACGGTCGGGGTTAGCCTCCGGCTTATCCATTTTGTTTATGGCAACTATTATCTGGACCTTTGCGGCTTTGGCGTGGTTTATAGCCTCTATCGTCTGCGGCATTATACCGTCATCCGCGGCAACAACGAGAACGGCTATATCGGTAGCCATAGCTCCGCGCTGTCTCATCGATGTGAAGGCTGCGTGTCCCGGCGTGTCGAGGAAGGTTATATCGTGGCCGTCGTGGTTGACCCTGTAAGCACCGATGTGCTGGGTGATTCCGCCTGCCTCGCCCTCGGTGACCTTGGAATTGCGTATGGCGTCAAGCAGCGAGGTCTTGCCGTGGTCAACGTGACCCATAACGACGACGACCGGGCTTCTCGGCTGCAATGTCTCCTCGGTATCCTCGGAGATATCCATTATTCTTTCCTCTATCGTGACAACGACGGCGCGCTGTATTTTGCAGCCCATTTCGGTCACGACTATCTCGGCGGTATCGTAATCGATGGTCTGATTGACCGTCGCCATCATACCGAGCTTCATAAGCTGCTTTATGACCTCGGACGCAGTCTTTTTCAGCGCCGCGGCAAGCTCGCCCACCGTTATTTCCTCGCCCACCGTTACGGTGACAGGCGTCTTTTTGATCTTTTCAAGCTGAATTCTGCGAAGCTTATCCGCCTCGGTCTCGCGCTTTGTACCCTGCGGACGGCGGTATTCCTGCGACTTCTGCTTTATCTTCTGCTTGCGCTGGATATTATCGCCGCGCATAGCATTGGCAGGAGCGATATTCTCATATCTCTCGTTGTATTTATCGATGTTGACGTTTGACGACCTTGTGTCAACCTTGCGTATCTCGACCGGTCCGCGGTTGGGGGCCTCTCCTTTTTTCTCCTTTTTAGGCTGAGGAGGAATATAGACCGGCTCTCTTTTGACCGGAGCCGGAGCTTCAGCCGCAGCCTTTTTGTCGGGAGCAGCCTTTTGCGGCTTTCCGTTTGCAGCCACCCTTTCATCCTGCTTTGCGGCAGTCTCCTTTTTGGGAGCCGCTTCGGTTTTGGGCTCCGCCTTCGTCTCGGCTTTGGGCTCGTCTTGGAGCTTCACCACCTGTTTTCCGGCGTTTTCCGCCGCCTGCGCTTCCACCGTTTCCGCTTTGGGCGCACTTTCCGCCGCCTGCGCTGCCTTGGCAGCCTTCAGCTGCTCGAGAACAGCCATCTGCTCAGCCAATTTGCGGTCCTTTTCAGCCTTTCTTGCGGCAGCTCTTTCCTCGCGCGCACGCTCGCCTGCCGCAAAATAATCGTCAAAGCTTTCGACCTCGTTTTTCTTTGTAAGATAGTCGAAAATGAGGTTCAGCTCATTGTCCTCAAGCGAGGTCTGGCTCTTTTTATCCACGCCGAGCTTATCATGCAGCAGCCCTATCAGCTCCTTGCTCGACACCCCGAAATCCTTCGACACTTCATGTATCTTGTATTTAATCAGCATTATGTGTTTCCTCCTTGCTACTGCAAAACGGTATCAGTTTCCCTATTGCGTCTGCAAATCCCTGATCGTTTACCGAAACGATACCGGCTCTCGCCCCTATTGCCGCCGACATCTCGTCCATGGTCTTATCTATTCTGACGGCTTTTACACTGCCGCCGAAAAACCTTATTTCCTTTTCGGATTTCAGCGAGACATCCGACGCTATTATAATGAGCTTTGCGTCGCCCTTGCCGCACGCTTCTTTGGAAGCGGCAAAGCCTAAGGACAGCCTGCCTGCCTTTCTCGCGAACCCGAGCCTTGAGAGTACGGGATCATTGTTCATCAGACGACAGCTCCTTTAAGATCTGTTCCGACACACTTTCTGGTATCGGTGCCGAAAAAGCTCTCTCAAGCCTTTTCGCCTTGACCGCCTTGCGGTAACACTCCGCATTGCGGCAGATATATGCTCCGCGACCGTTTGCTTTTCCCGAGCGGTCGAGACTTATGATGCCCTCAGGAGACTTAACTATCCGCACCAGCTCTTTTTTCGGCTTCATTTCGCCGCATCCGGTACACTGCCTCAGAGGTTGTTTTTTATTGTTCATGCCGCGGCCACTCCTTTTGTTTTACTGAATATCCGTTGTCATTCCGCGGCTTCGGCTGTTTCCTCACCGTAAAATCCGCTTTCGGGATGAATGTCTATCTTCCAGCCGGTAAGTCTCGCCGCAAGACGCACATTCTGACCCTTGTTGCCGATGGCAAGAGAAAGCTGACCGTCCGGCACCGTAACGCGGCAGACCTTGGGATCCTCGCTCTCTATCTCGACCGACAGCACCTTTGCAGGCGACAGCGCCTCGGTGATAAATGCTACCGGATCATCCGAATACTTCACTATGTCTATCTTTTCGCCGCCGAGCTCGTCTACTATTGCGTTTACACGGGCACCCTTGGGGCCTATACATGCGCCTACCGCGTCAACCTCCGGATTGGCTGACCACACAGCCATTTTTGTTCTCGAGCCCGCCTGACGCGATACCGATTTTATCTCGATCGTTCCGTCGTAAATTTCGGGAACCTCGGTCTCGAAAAGGCGCTTGACAAGTCCCGGATGGGTCCTTGAGATCATAACCCTCGGTCCCTTGTCCTCATTCTTGACGTCAACTATATATACCTTGATATGCTCGCCCTCGTAAAGCTCCTCATCGGGAACCTGCTCAGTCTTGGGCAGCACCGCTTCACCGCGTCCTATCGTTATGTTGGCATTGCCGGTTCTGGGGTCTATACGCTGGACTATGGCGGTCACAAGCTCCCTGCTCTTGCTGTGGAGCTCCTCATAGGTCTGACCGCGCTCAGCCTCCTTTACGCCCTGTCTTATGACATGCTTTGCGTTCTGGGCGACTATTCTGCCGAACTTTCTGGTTTCAAGCGGTATGTCGACGAACTCCCCGACAACGGCCTTGGGATCGATCTTCAGCGCGTCCTCAAGCAGCATCTGGGTGTATTCGTCCTCGATCTCGTTTACAACGGTCTTGCGGACATACACCTTAAATATCCGCTTTTCGATATCGATATCGCAGAACACGACGTCGCGCATGCCGTAATCCTTCTTTGCGGCGACGATTATCGCGCTTTTTATCTTTTCCGCGAGATAATCCTCCGGTATTCCGCTTTCGTCAGACATGAGCTTCAAAGCGTCAAATATTTCCTGATTGTAATCGATTACTTCTTCCTTTTTTCTTGCCTTAGCCATTTTCCGTTATACCTCCATACATTATATATCCGCGTCGCAAAGTCGGACATTAACAAGCTCAGATTTAGCGAATGTAACGTTTCCTTCCTTAGTTTGCAGCGTCACGCCGCCGTCATAGGAAACGAGGGTGCCTTTAAATTCACGCCTGCCGTTATACGGTCTTATAAGCCTTACCGTGACGCACTGACCCCGGAATCTTTCAAAGTGCCACGGCTCGGTAAGCTCCCTTTCGAGACCGGGCGAGCAGACCTCCAGATAATACTGAACGTTTATCGGGTCGGCTTCATCTATTATCGGGTCGATAAGATGTGAAACATCGGTGCAGTCGTCAATGCCTATTCCTCCGTCTTTATCGATAAAGACGCGCAGGTACCACGATGCGCCCTCCTTCACAAAACGCACGTCCCACAGCATGTAGCCGGCGTTTTCGACAGGACCTTTTATCAGCTCTGCGACCCTTTTTGCGGTCGGTGACTGTGCCAATCGGCATCCCTCCGTTACAAAAATTAAAGAGCGGGTCGCCCCACTCTCCTTTAAACATCAGAATTCTAACTACAAAACACAGTATATCACCGCAAATCTTACTTGTCAACACAAATCTTACCGATTTTGAGCCGTTATTTGCCCATATCGTGCATTTTTTCGATTATTTCCTTGAATACGGGGGCGCAGTCGGCAGAGCCGGAGCGCACGTCCTCCTTTAATATCACAATGGCGTAATCGGTAAGCTCGCCCTTCATATATCCGCAGAACCAGCCGTTGAGGATGCTGCGGTCGCCGTCCTTCCAGCCGGTCTGAGCCGTTCCGGTCTTGCCGCCTGCTGCAATGCCCTCAACATAGGCACCCTTGCCCGTTCCGTTTTGCAGCGCCCCGGCAAGGTATTCCGACAGCGTGTCTGCGGTCTCCTTTTTTATGGCTGCTATGGGCGGTGCCTTTGAGGTATATTCCTCACTGCCGCCGCTCTCCCATTTTTCGACTATATACGGCTGATAGTAGCTGCCGCCGTTTACTATCGCCGCATACATGCAGGATATCGCCACCGGCGACAGCAGCAGCTCGCCCTGCCCTATCGAAAGGTTTATCAAAGCGGCGCTTTGCTGCTCAAGCGTTTCCTTTCTCGGCATACTTCCGCTCTGCGATATTATGCCGCCGCCAAGCTGCAGGGGACTTCCGAACCTGAAGGAATTTGCGTACCGGTAAACGTTTTCTGCGCCTATTTTCAGCGCAAGCGTGTAAAAATATGTGTTGCATGAGCGTTCAAGAGCGCCTTTAAGGTCCAGCGTTCCGTGACCGGCACGGCTGTTGCACTTGAATGTAAGACCGCCATACTCTATCTGACCGGAGCAGGTGTATGTGTAATCAGCCGCCCCGTTTTCGATTGCGGCGGCGGCGACGCAGGGCTTAAAGACCGAACCGACGTTGTAGGCAAAGAGCGCACGGTTTATAAGCGGCGCCGATTTGTCGTCCGCAAGGGCTGCGGCTACGTTGTACTGATCGTATGAGGGACGGCTGACCATGGCTTTTACGGCTCCGCTTTTTGCGTCGACTATAACTGCCGCACCTGCCGGCACCTGCTCCATAGCCTGCTCGGCTGCTTTTTGTATATCCATGTCCACGGTAAGCGTGACGCTGCCGGTATCGCCGCCGGACACTATTTTGTATCCCTCGCCCGACAGCATCCTGCCGGTCGAGGAAACGGTGTAGGTGACCGCAAGATCGTTTTCGGGAAAAAGGATGTCGTCAAAATATTTTTCAATGCCCGCAACGCCGTGGCCCGTGCCATCCGTATAGCCTATCACATGCTGCAGGCTGCCGGAATATCTCACCGGAACGTCAAAGCAGATAGTGCCTGCAAGCGGCGTGCCGCTGCCGCCCTTTATAAGCTGCGGATTCCCGCTGCGAAGCTTTGAAAGAACCGTGTCCGCATCTTCTTTGCAGAGCTTTTCTGCCGCCGCAAAGCCTTTGTCGGTCGGCATTATGACCGTGACCTGCTCCGAGGTGATACCGGTGAGCGGTCTGCTGAGGCAGTCATATATCTGTCCCCTGACCGTCGCTACCGACAGCCTTCTTGTCGACTGCGACGCCGCCGCCTCGGTAAGGCTTTTGTCGGTCGAGAGCGACAGTATCCTTGCTCCGCACACCGTCATGAGAAGAAGCAGCACAACAAAGCAGGAGACCGACCGTTTAAAATATGAACTCATACCTTTTCCACACCCAAACAAGCGGCAGAAGCCGTTTTTTCAATGTGCGGCAAAAAAGCCGCCGACAGTATTTTTGGATACTGCCGGCGGTATTATACATTGTATTTCAAACGCTGCGGATATCGACCGATTCAAGCGCAGTCTCGTTAGAAAACGAGGTGTTGTTCATGACGACGTTTTTTACATACTGCAGAACTATGCTGCCGTTATGATAGTCGGGATAATAATTTATTATGCCCCTCGCGCCGTGGCAGCGGTTGAAAGGACCGCTCCGCTCAAATGTGCAGTCGGAAAATTGCAGGTTCTCTATTATGGCATCCTTCCTGCCGACTATCATAGGATGTGCTGCGGCTCTGGCTCTTACACCGCTGAAATACAGGTTGCGTATCGCTTTTACATGTGTATGTTCACATTCGGCTATATGTATCAGCAGCGGATTTGAATTGATACCGTCCATTATTATGTTTGAAAACGTGATGTTTTCCACCAATGTCTCCTCCCTGCCCTCATCGGGAATCCGCTCCTTGCCGCGTCCGGGCAGCAACAGGCTGATGCCGACCGATGTGTCGGTCATAACAAGGTTGGAAAACGTGCAGTTTCTGATAGTTCCGTCGTTTATCCATCCTATCCTTATACCGCTCGACCAGCTTGTGAGGTTGCAGTTCGTGACCGTGACCTTTTCACAAACCTTGTTCTCTTTCAGCGATGAGCAGTTGGCGCGCACTATTATACAGTCGTCGCCGCAGGTGATATCGCAGTTTGAAACATTGACGTTGCGGCTGCAGTTTATATGTATTCCGTCGTTGTTGGGATAGTTTACTTCGGCTATTATTTTGCAGCGGTCAAATGTGACATAGTCGCAGTCATGTATCCAGTATGACCAGCCTGCCGGCTGATTGGTCATGGTTATATCCTTGACCCTTACATTTTTGCAGCCGGTAAAGAACACTACTCTCGGAGGGGTCGGCGCGTCGATGCGCTCATAGCCCCAGCAGCGCCAGTCGGCTTCGTCCTTTTTCTTTACGAACGCCGTACCGTTACAGTCTATCCTTCCCATGCCGGTGATGCTTATGTTTTCTGCCTCCTCGGCATATATAAAGCATGCTCCGCGCTTCCTCGGCAGCAGCTCACGGGTGGTGTGCAGCATGTTTTCCGGCTCCGGATAGTCCTTACAGTCGGGCGAGCCTAAAAGCACACCGTTTGAGGCTATATGAAGGTCTACCCCGGACCTTAATTTTATGGTGCCGGACATGTATCTGCCGTCAGATATCAGCACCCTGCCGCCTCCGGCAGCGGCACAGCTGTCTATCGCCTGCTGCAGCGCTGCGGTACAAAGCGTTTTGCCGTCGCCCACGGCACCGAAATTCTTTACATCGTATATCATGTACATCGCTCCTTTTATTAAAATTATAGCATCATGCAATGCTCGTTACAATGCACTAAAATGAATTATTAATACTATATTGAACTAAAACTATAATTGTGATATCATAGCTTTAAGAAACACTGTCGGAGGTACTTTCATGCTATTTGATATCAACAGTATCAATCTTTCCCTTTTCGGATATGTGATAAAGCCGTCGGGCTTCTGGCACAGAGGCAGGTCTATGAATGTCAATATGCTTATAATACCTACGGACGGCGCTGTGGATTTTCTTTGCGGCGGCAAAAAATACAGCCTGTCCCCGTTTGACGCGCTGCTTGTGCCTGCCGGCATATTTTACAGACCATTGGAAAGCAGCGGCTGCACATACTATGTGTTCCATTTTGAAGCGCTCCAAGGGCAGGCGGCAGTCGCGCCACCGACCGTAAACAACCACAGCCTGCCCACAGGACAGTTCGCCTGCTATTACCCCGGCGTCTTGCCGTCGGCTGTGGATATTCCGGCTCTTGCCCACATATCCGACAGAGGTCACTTAAATTCACTTTTGAACCGCATGAGAACGTTCAAAAACGGGCAGGACGGCAAGCTGCTGCTCAACGCGCTCTTCCACGAGCTGCTCATACATGTCAGCCGGTCAAAGACTGTGCATGCCGTGCCCTTACTTGACAGCATGACAAGTTACATTGACCAAAACAAGGGCAGTCAGGTGAGCCTTGCGCTGCTGTCGGACGTCTTTGGCGTGTCGGAATCGTACATCGCAAGGCTTTTCAAGGTCAATAAGGGCAGCACCGTATCGGAATATGTGAACGGCGTCAAAATAGCTGCCGCATGTGATCGCCTTACGGCAGACCACACCCCGATAGGCAAAATATCCGACAGTTTGGGATTTTATAACGCGTACTATTTTTCAAGAGTGTTTAAAAAAATCGTCGGCGTCACACCGTCACAGTTCAGGAGAAACGCAAGAGAGATACTGTAGGCTGACGAAGGTCGGAACCTGTGCGGTGTCGGGCTCCTGCAGCCTTGGGTTGACAAAACCGCCGGTTTAGTATAAAATATAGCATGCAGGAGTGTGCTGTAAATACATTTTTAGTGTCAACTGCAAGCATGATAATATTTTCATGAGTAAATTTAAGCGCTTGGACCGTCCGCAGCACAACGGTTGACGAGGTTTGGGGAGAATCGATTTTTTCAGCGGGTGCCCCACGGCAGGTATGTCGTCAGGCGGTGGGAAAAAACCGGGAGCGATCCCGGCGACAAAGACGCCGCTTTTACCGTTATCGTTGTGCATAGGCTGGCTATTATCAGCCTAAGGAGGTTTTTCGCAGAATTTTGCGAAAGGCTTTTTCGTGTACTGCAAATTCAGTGCACAGAAAGGACAGGTCTTTTTTATTATGTGTGGAATAGTAGGTTTTACAGGCAAGCGCAACGCCGCGCCGATACTGCTCGACGGTCTTTCAAGGCTTGAATACCGCGGCTATGACTCGGCAGGCATCGCCGTTCTTTACGGCGGAAAATTTTCGGTCAGCAAGACCACCGGAAGGGTCAAGACCATATCGGAAAAAACCGACGGCGGAAATGCCGTTTTGGGTCGCACAGGCATAGGCCATACCCGTTGGGCGACCCACGGCGCTCCGTCTGACACAAACGCGCATCCCCATCTGAGCAGCGACGGCAAAATTGCCCTCGTTCACAACGGGATCATAGAAAATTATATACCGCTGCGCCAGGAGCTTGAGGCAAAGGGCGTAAAATTCAAAAGCGAGACCGACACCGAGATAGTGTCTCAGCTGATAGCCGTGTATTATAAGGAGCAGCACGACTTTCCCGGTGCAGTAAGAGCCGCCGTTTCAAGGCTCCGCGGAACATATGCGTTCGGCATCCTCTGCTCCGACTGTCCCGACATGCTCATCGCTGTCAGGCGTTCGAGCCCTCTTATAATAGGCGTCGGAAAGGGCGAAAACTTTATAGCGTCGGACGTTACCGCACTTGTGTCATACACAAGGAAGGTGATCTATCTTGAGGAAGGCGACATGGCTGTCATAACCCCGTCTAAGGTAAATGTTTACTCCGAAAACGGTGAGCCGCAGGAAAGACCGGTCACCCGTATAACGTGGGATATCGAGGTCGCCGAAAAGGGCGGCTACGATCATTTCATGATGAAGGAAATGATGGAGCAGCCCAAGGCTGCCGAGCTGACCATAATGTCGCGCATCAAAAACGGAGACATCGTGTTCGACGAGACCGATCTTACAAAGGAACGCCTTGCAGGCTTTGACCGCATAGTCATAACCGCCTGCGGCTCGGCGTCATATGCCGGTCAGGCGGCAAGGTACATGATAGAAAAGCTGCTGAGGATACCGGTCGAGGTCGATCTTGCGTCGGAGCTGCGTTACCGCGACCCGGTGGTAAACGAAAAAACGCTGCTTATAGTTATAAGCCAGTCGGGCGAAACGGCCGATACCATTGCGGCAATGAAGGAGTGCAAAAAGCGCGGAGCATATGTGCTGTCGATAGTAAACGTTGTGGGCAGCACCATTGCAAAGCTGTCTGACGACGTGCTCTACACCCGTGCCGGTCCCGAGATCGCCGTTGCGACCACAAAGGGCTACACCACCCAGCTTGCCGTGCTTTATCTGTTTGCCGTTTACGCCGCAAAGGTGCTCGGAAAAATAGCGGACGAGGAATATAAAAAATATATTTCCGAGCTTTGTGAGCTGCCGAAAATAATGCAGGCGGCGATAGACGGCAACAAAAACATACCTGAGCTTGCGAAAAAATATCACAGGCACCGTTCGCTTTTCTTCATAGGCAGAAATGTCGATTATGCGGTCGCAATGGAAGGCTCTTTGAAGCTGAAAGAGATATCTTACCTCCATTCCGAAGCATACGCAGCCGGAGAGCTGAAGCACGGTACGATATCCCTCATTGACGACGGGCATCTGGTCATAGCCCTCGCCTGCTACGAGCCTCTTTTTGAAAAGACCATGAGCAACATCAAGGAGGTAAGAGCGAGAGGCGCCGTTGTGCTCGGCGTAGCACCCGAAGGCAACCGCCACATATTCACCGAGGCGGACGACGTTTTGTTTGTGCCGAAGGTGGATCCGCTGTTTTTGGCGTCGGTCGAGGTCATACCGCTGCAGTTCTACGCCTACTATGTCGCAAAGGAAAACGGCTGTGATATCGACAAACCGCGCAATCTTGCGAAATCTGTAACAGTTGAATAGCAAAACAGGACCGCAAATTTAGTAAAGTTACAAGAATTTTTGAAAACCGCCTCTTTTCGATAGACAAAAGGGGCGGTTTGTATTATAATAATATAGTTCTCAAAATTTGATATCGGAGGTCATTCCTATATGGAAAAGGTTCTTGTGCTGGATTTCGGCGGACAGTATAATCAGCTGATCGCAAGACGCGTGCGCGAATGCTGCGTTTATTCGGAAATACGCCCCTATACGGCGCCCATTGAAGAAATAAAAGCGGCAGGATATAAAGGTATAATACTTACCGGCGGTCCAAAAAGCGTATACGGCGAAAATGCCTGTCTTTATTCGAAGGAGCTGTTTGAGCTCGGCATACCTGTGCTGGGCATCTGCTACGGCGCTCAGCTCATGACATTCATGCTGGGCGGCAAGGTCGAAGCCGGCAACAGCGAATACGGAAAGGTAAGCCTCACGGTCGACGGCTCGAGCAAGCTGTTCGGCGACATGCCGGCGCATACCACCTGCTGGATGAGCCATACCGATTATATAAATCAGATACCGCTCGGCTTCAGGATAAGCGGCAGGACCGAGGGCTGCCCCGTAGCCGCCATGGAGGATATGAGCCGCAGGCTCTACGCCGTGCAGTTCCACCCCGAGGTCATGCATACTCCGCTCGGCTCAAAGATGATCAGAAACTTCCTGTTTGAGGTCTGCGGATGTAACGGCGACTGGACCATGTCGTCATTTACCGAGCGCACGGTCGCTTCGCTCAAGGAGCGCATAGGCGACAAGCGCGTGCTCTGCGCGCTGTCGGGCGGCGTTGACTCGTCGGTCGCAGCACTGCTGCTGCACAAGGCTGTGGGCGATAAGCTGACCTGCATTTTTGTCGATCACGGACTTCTCCGCAAAAACGAGGCAAAGCAGGTTGTGGAGCTTTTCAGCGGAAAATATGATATGGATTTAAAGGCGGTCGACGCAAGCGAACAGTTTTTGTCAAAGCTCGCCGGCGTTACCGAGCCTGAGCACAAGCGCAAGATAATAGGCGAGGAATTTATAAGGGTGTTCGAAGCGGAAGCCAAGAAAATAGGCAAGGTGGACTACCTTGTTCAGGGCACGATATACCCGGACGTTATCGAGAGCGGCGTGGGCGACGCAGCTGTTATCAAGAGCCACCACAACGTCGGCGGACTGCCCGACCACGTTGATTTTGACGAGATAATCGAACCGCTGCGCGACCTGTTCAAGGACGAGGTCAGAAAGGTCGGTCTCGAACTCGGCATGCCGGAAAACATGGTCTACCGCCAGCCATTCCCGGGACCGGGACTGGGCGTCAGGATAATCGGCGCCATAACGCCCGAGAAGATAGCGATTCTTCAGGATGCGGATGCGATATTCCGTGACGAATGTGCCAAAGCAGGCATAGACCGCGATCTGAGCCAGTATTTTGCCGTGCTGACCGACATGAGAAGCGTCGGCGTCATGGGCGACGGCAGGACCTATGATTACACTATAGCGCTGCGAGCCGTCACAACAGCCGATTTCATGACGGCTGACTGGGCACGCATCCCGTACGATGTCCTCGACTCTGCGTCGCGCCGCATAGTAAACGAAGTAAAGGGCGTCAACCGCATCGTCTACGATATCACCTCCAAACCCCCGGCAACTATTGAGTGGGAATGATACCGACCGGTTTGCATATTCATAATTAAATAATTAACCGGCGGCAGGGAGACTAACAACTCTCTGCCGTCATTTTTTGCGTCAAAAATAGTAAGTTTTCTAAAAACACTTTATTTTTATAAACTACTGTGGTATAATATATGCGCAAAACAAAGCAGAACAAGGAAAAGGACAACTTTATATTACGGGGATATTATACCCTTTTTTGGTTATCATCCGATAAGGTAAAAACGCAACTCCACTTGGATGGTAATAAGGGTTTCCTTTTCTGTTTGAGCTTTGTTTGGTGACAATCGGAGTTTGCGTTTTTCGGTGCGTCAACTTCGGTTGGCGCACTTTTTAATTAAGAAAGGGATTTGTGAAAATGGAAAAAGCAGTCAAAGAAAAAACTATGACAAAAAAGAATAAAGTAATTATCATTTCAGGTGCAATCGCTGTTGTTGCGATTATTGCAACATTATTTTATTTTCTTGCGTTGAAACCGACTTATGATGAAGCGATTGTAAACTATGATACGGCACTTACTAACTACAATAAAGTCGTTTCTGAATACGAAACTAAAAAGGGACAGATTGAAGCTGAAAACGAAAAGCTTAATGTAGCTATTGATGAGTTACAAACTGTTGTTTCATCGGGAGAGAAACCATACAATCCTGATACCATTCCTGCATCTAACTCTGCGATCAACGAAGGTAAAATTGCTTTGGTAGAAATTCCTGTGTGGGAATACAAAGGACTTAAAAAGCCGAGTGATTATAATGTGCTTCAAGCCTTTGGCTTAAAAGGTGATGTAGAAGAAGTTGAAAACTTTACTTCTGAATTGACTGATATTGTTAAAACTATGCAGATACCTGACTACTCAACAGTGCTTAAAACTGTGAATGATGCAAAGGCAACTTTAGAGCATAGCATTAAGCAGTTGAAACAAGTTACTTGCCCAAGTGAGTCTTTTGTTCTACAAAGGGTAACTAACATTCGTGATGAAGCTGGAATGAAAGATGTCATTTCATTAACTGAAGATAATGATCCTGAAAATTACATAGGTAAAGCTGGTTGGTATACCACAAAGGTCATTTTCCATCACAAAGATGTTGAACATTATGGCTTGGATAGCGGATTATTAACTTTGAGTGAAGTTGGTAATCCGGCAGGCGGTTGTGTAGAGGTCTACAGAACAGAAGACGATGCTCAACGCCGAGCTGATGAATTAAAAGGTCAAGAAGGCACTTCAAGAAGTCCGGGAGCTCGTATGGTCTGTGGCACTGTCGTTATTAGAGTATCTGATAACCTTAAGACATCATATCAGCAGAAATTATTAGAGATGATTTCTGCCGAATTGTTGAGAGTAGAGGAATAAAACATTAAACATTAGAGGAGGTAAATCAAATGCAGATGTGTCCGTTTTGCGATAAAGTGTACGATGAATCAGAATATTCTCATTGCCCGTATTGTTCTGGTGAATTAGAAGACGATGATGAAGTTCGTCCTTGCCCTGAGTGTGGTGGTTGCTTACATTGGGATGGTGAAGTTTGGGAATGTTCAAACTGTGATTATTCGGAAGAAGATTAACACAATTACAAGGAGAATAAATTTATGAATTTTGGTGATAGCGAATTAATCAGAAACGAAGGTAACATCCGCCTTTTGAAAATTGGTGCAAGAGGAGATAGAGAAGTTTATGCTGTGCTTGGTGGTGGTTCTACCAAACACTTTGAAGATTATGATGATGCTCTTGAAGAATTTAACCTTCGTTGGATGAAAGAAAAATTTGGAGAATAATTATTATGGCACAAAATTGGGATTACGCAGAATTATCAAAAGCGGCAAAAATGGCGGGTGGACCTGAAAAGTATGTTGAAATGTTAGAAACAGCAAGTAGAGATTCCGGAAAAATGGAGATGCTTCCGTGGATTGGTGTGGCTGCCGTTGGTGCATCACTTCTTACTGCCGCAACTATGAAAGTTATAGACTATTTTAAGTCAAAGAACAGTAAAAACAAGAAAGCCATCGAAGTCGCAAAACAAGAAATTATTGAAGGCATTAAGGAATATGATGCAGAACACGAAAACGCAGACGAGGAGGCATAAATTATGAGTGAAAGATTTCCAGGAATAGACTGGTTTTGTGACAGATGTAATGCGTGTTTAAGCGACCAAGATGGTTTTGATGACCACCATTATTTTTGGAAATGCACAGAGTGTGGACATAAGAATAGCATATCCTCCGATGATATTTATGAGTCAGAGGAAGATTTTAGAAATGACTAATAAAATATAGTTTTTATAACTACTTGATTTCCGGGTAGCAAATGACTATAATGCAATTGTTGCGTGGCAACAGAATGGCAACAAAAAATCGGATAGCGTAGGCTTTACCGATAATACAAATAATGTAGATACTCTCTGTTAAATCTCATAAACAAATGCGTTTAAGATTGATTTACAGGGAGCGAGTGGGAATAATTGCAGAAGCCAGAAAAGTCTTGCAATGCAAGGCTTTTGCGGATTTCGATGCTATCAAAATCGCCTTTTGACGCGAATTTGACGCAACTCATTTTCAACGAAAGCAAAAATGCTCTGACGAAACCAATCGTCAGAGCATTTCCTTTATTCTTCATAATCCTCGTTATCTGAATAATAAATCGGATCGTTGCGGCAGTCCGAATCAAAGCTGCAAAAAGAGCAGTTATCGCAACAACCCTCACCCGGCGGTAACTTCCACGCAAATAATTTTCATCTCCAAAGGCTTTCTGCACCGTTTCTGTACGGGTACGGAAAGTGTCTGTGTCCAAATGTGTCCAATAAATTCCCGTAAGTACCTTGATTTTCTAACAAAAATATGTGAAAAGAAGTTATATTGTATTATGATTTGCCGGATGAAGGCGGAATAAAGAAAATAGACATTTCAAATTATATAAATTGATTTTAATATAATGCTATTTTCGGTTTGTTGCCGCGTTCTGTCATACAGCGCATAATACTCCGCATTCTCTGATCATCTGTGTGCATAACATTCGAAAAATCGTCTCTCAACCATATCAAAATCATCAAGACCGATCTTTTGTATTTTTAAATACACCCTGTCTGCTGTTTCATAAAAATTCGCGTTTTTATTCCTTTTGAAATTCTGACGGGCAACAGAAAAAATCAACAATCGCATTAAACCGGCGGATACCGATTGGTTTGACACGCTCCGAACCTCCTACCCTTGTCGTGAGTTCATTGCCTCGGTTGCCGAAAATGCATACAAATATGCGATTGAACACTACCATTACAGTCTTTTTGCCCCGGTATTGGAAAAACTTTTAATGAAATACTTGAGCAATTAAGACCAAAACACAAAAGGCACACCTGTTTAAAGCAAAAGGAACAGGCGTGCTTTTTTGCTTCAGCCCATAAATTTAACTGCGAAAAAGGGTGGAAATAGCGGGCGAAATGTGGTACAATGTAGGAAAATCTGCTTGTGTCTGTGGGAGAGAAGCATTATGTCCGATAAAAAATACTACAGCAGCCTTGTCGCGAAAAGGTGCGAATACTGCCGCTTTGCACGGTCGATAATGGGCGGCAAAGAGATCGTTTGCCCCAAAAAAGGACTTCGCTCGCCATTTGATTGCTGCAGGTCGTATAAATACGACCCCTTACGGCGCGAACCCGTCGTTGGCGACATAGGCAGAAATTTTGATCCGGATGATCTTAAATTATGATAAATCTGTTCGGTCACAGTCCGGTTTTGGGAAGTGACCTTTCGTGAAACGCCCGGCATTTGCCGTTTCGCTGATCTTACTTGCGACAGCGGCTCTGCTTTATAAGTGCGGTACCGTCGCCGGCATTGCAGCCGCGCTTGTTTTGCTGCTGTTCTCCGCCGTCTGCTCCGTTTTTAAGAGGAATATTCAAGGCGGCAGGTTCGCGGCATATGTACTGCTTCTGTCCTCGCTTCTTTGCCTTATAATGACCGCCGTCAGCTATGCGCGGATACTGCGCTCCGAGGCGCTGGCAGGCAGCCGGATGCCGGTCACGGCGAGGGTGACCGAGGAGCCGCGCGGACACGGCGCATATACACGCCTTGAGGTAAAAACCGTAGACGGCGGCGAAGGATCGGCGCCATCCGGCATAAAACTTACGGTATCGGTCAACGGCGACGATGACGCCGCCTTTTCAAAGGTCGGCGATATAAGCGGAATAAGCGACCGGCTTTATTCCGACCTCAAGGTCTGCGGAGTATCGCACATTGTTGCGGTATCCGGTCTGCACATAAGCATAATGTGCTCCGCCGTTATGGGACTGTTCTGTCTGATTTTCAAGCGGCGCACCGCGCGGCTCTGCTCGCTCGGCGTCGTGCTTCTCGGCGTGGCGGTGACGGGTTTCACTCCGTCCGCGATACGCGCCGGAATAATGTGCGCGGCAGCCTTTGGTGCAGGTGCCGCCATACGCTGCAAGGACTCGCTCAATTCCCTTGGCATTGCGGTAATACTGATGCTTTTGTGTGAGCCGTTTTATGTGCTGCACATCGGTTTTCTGCTGTCGTGCAGCGCGACTGCAGGTGTCATCGTCGCCGGCAGTGTCACCGGAAAGCTGATTGACGACAAAGTTAATATCAGAAACTTTGTTTTGTGCGATATCGTCAAAAACACTCTTTCGGTTGCGGCACAGTCTGTCGGCGCGGCGATTTTTACACTGCCTATAACGATGATCGTTTTCGGCTATGTATCCACGGTATCGCCCGTTGCAAACATCGCCATCAGCTTTGCTGTGGGTTACCTGCTGCTTTCGCTGCTTGCCGCCGTTATTTTGTCGGCGCTGCCTTTTGTGGGATTTTTCTCGGTTCCGTTTTTCTCATTTGCGACGCTTGTCTCGCGGTATATTTCGGCCGCAGTGGGGCTGATAGCAAAAATTCCTTTTTCATATATTCCGCTCGGCAGCTGCCTTGCCCTTTTAATAACAGCACTTTGCTTAGGACTCGCCGGTGTATGGCTGCTTTGCAGCCGTCCGGGCGGCATAAAGCTTCTGTCTTTGATGCTGGCACTGCTGACCGTGACCGGCATGTGGGCAGGGCGGCTTGCTTTTGCAGATTCGCTGCAGATCACAGCGGTCAATGCAGGCTCCGGTTTCTGTGCCGTCATAAAATATAACCGGTCGGTAACGGTTATCGGCTGCGGCGACGATAAAGGAGACGTATATGCCGTTTCGGCAATTTTAAAGGAATGGTCGGCAGGTAAAATAGACACACTGATAATGCCCGAGGGCAATGCCTACTGGGGCGGTTTTGACGCCCTTGCATCCAAAGTCGGAATCGGAAAAATCGCCGTGACCGATAAAAGTCTTTTGAGCGGTCACAAGGTATATGAAAAAACCGCCGTTTCGGTTGTGGACGAGGACGAAATGTTCAGCTCCGGCAACATGCTGACCTTTTGCATTGAAAAAGGCGGAGACTCGGTACTCATGCTGTCAAAAACGCAGAAATTCATATTCGGAATAAACGGCAGAGACCTGCCGCACGACGCGCACTATATCATAGCCCTGCTGCCGCCGGACGGGGAATTCAGAGGTATATACATGTCGCCCGTCTTTTATCCGCAAAGCATATCCGACTCTTACACGGTGGTGGCTGAGGGGACTGATATGTCGGTTACAATAAAGGAAGGAAAGGAGCCGGTGTTTTATGCCGTCAAATAGCAAAAAGACAATAGAATTTCTTACCGAAAACGATCTCTCGTCAGCCATAAAGAGCAAAAACCTTTCAGGCTGCTACTGCATATTCGGCGAGGAGCAGTACCTCATAAAAAGGCATATAAACGAAATGCTGCAGTTAGCGGTCACGGATCTTGCCGAGCTGAATCTGATGAAATTCGACGGTGCCGTAAAGGCGCAGACCGTCTATGACGCCGTCACATCCTTTCCGGTAATGAGCGCGTCAAGGGCGGTGACGCTGTGCGATTTTCCGTTTGACAAGGCGTCTCAAAGCGAGATCGACAAGCTGTTTTCGGCTATAGCCGACATGCCGCCCACAACCGTTTTCATTATCTGGTTTGAAACCGTGCAGATATCGCAAAAAAAGCCGGGCGACCGTTTCTTGAAGCTTTTTTCGGCAGTCACGGAGTCGGGCGGTCACGTTTACTGTATAGGCAGAAAAAACACCGCCGATATAATGCGGCTGCTGCAGTCGGGCGCCGCGCGGCGCAAGTGCCGGATGGAGCCTACAACGGCAAGATACATGATCGACACCTGTTCGGACGATCTGTCAACCCTTATAAACGAGCTTGAAAAGCTCTGCTTTTATGTGGGTGAGGGCGGCAATATATCAAACCAAACGGTCGATACCGTATGCTCAAGATCACTTGAAGCATCGGTCTACAATATTTCAAGGGCGGTGCTGAAAGGCGATATTGCCGGTGCCTACAAAATACTTGACGACCTTTCGTTCATGAACACCGACCCGGCATATATCCTTACTATCCTTGCTTCGTCATATATCGATATCTACAGGGCATACGCCGCAAAATGCGCCGGAATAAGACCCGAAGCGGCGGCAAAGGAGCTGGGATATTTCGGCACGGCGTTCAGAATGACCGACGCCGAAAGGCAGCTGAAAGACTTAAGCGAAAAGCAGATTACCGAGTCGCTGCGCTGCCTTTGCGAATGTGACATGGCGGTAAAAGGGTCAAGGGTTCCGGGCAGAACCACGCTTGAAAAGGCGGTAGTGCAGCTGGCTTTGATAGCAAGGGGTCGGACATGATACATCTCGATAAGGCGGTTATAGTCGAGGGCAAGTATGACAAGATACGGCTGTCGTCGTTTATAGACGCCGAAATTATTACAACCGACGGTTTCGGGATATTCAAGAACCGAGAAAAGGCTGAGCTTATAAGAAAAGCCGCAAATAAGCGCGGTATTATAATAATGACCGACAGCGATGGCGCCGGCTTTCTTATCCGCTCGCATCTTTCCGGCATAGTACCGCCTAATAAAATCACAAACGTCTTTATACCCCAGATAAAGGGCACCGAGCGCCGCAAAACAGCGGCGTCAGCCGAAGGCTTTTTAGGGGTCGAGGGTCTTTGTGAACAGATAATAACCGATGCCTTGAAAAAGGCAGGCGTGATTTTCAGCCGCGAAAGGCGCGGCGAACCGGTCACAAAGGCGGATCTTTATGAGCTGGGGCTTGTAGGAGGCGCGGACAGCCGGAAAAGAAGAGAGCTTTTAGAGCAAAGGCTCGACCTTCCGCACGGCATGTCGTCATCGCAGCTTCTTACCGCCATAAACTGTATTTACGACCGCAGCGAGTTTCTGAATCTATTTTCCGACGGAGGACCTTTATGAGTGAAGCCATGAAAAAGGCAAGGATACTGCTTGTACTGCGATACTTAGAGGAGCAGAGCGATCGTCTGCACCCGGTATCGGCAGCCGAGCTTATTTCCATGCTTGAAAAAAACGGCGTCAGCGCCGAACGCAAGGCGATATATTCAGATATCGCCGCTTTGTGCTCGGTCGGCGTTCCGATAGAAACCGGCGGCAAAAAGCACGGCTACTTTATAGCCGAGCGGCAGTTCGGCATACCGGAGGTCTGCCTGCTTATAGACGCGGTGCAGTCGGCGGAATTTATTCCGGCAAAAAAGAGCCGTGACCTTATATCGAGGCTTGAAAAGCAGGTCAGTGTCCACGAAGCCGAGACGCTCCGCGGCAGGGTCTGCATAGACAACCGTCCCAAAAGCACCAACGACTCGCTGTACAGCATAATCGAGGCACTTAACACCGCGATATCGACCCGTAAAAAGGTCGAGCTTTGCTATTTTAAAAACGTTCTTGGGAAAAACGGACTTGAAACGGCTGAACGCAGCTTCAAGGTAAGCCCCTATTCCCTTTTGTGGGACAATGATCACTATTATCTCATCTGCAACAACGAAAAATACGACAACCTCATGCACCTGAGAATAGACCGCTGCCGCAGCGCCAGAGTAACCGCAGAGCCGTGGCGCCATTTTTCCGAGGTCAGCGAATATTCGCAGCGGTTTGACACCGCGGACTACGCCAGGAAGGTATTCAACATGTTCGGCGGCGAGGTATGCCGGATAGACCTTGAATGTGACAAGGATCTGCTTGACCAGGTACTTGACAGGTTCGGCAGGGAGATAATGATACGCTCATTGCCGGATGATACCGCCTTCAGGTTTACCGCCGACGCGCTTATAAGCGAAGGGCTTGTCGGCTGGATAATGCAGTTCGGCGGCAGGGTGCGGTGTTTGTCACCCAAAACGCTCCGCGACGACCTGAAAAAGAAGGCTGAGGATCTGCTGCGCTCCTCCACATAATACCTAAAATTTTAGTTTATCACCGTGCAGATGAAAAACAAAAATGGGCGAAAGCTGCGCTTTCGCCCATTTGAAAATTCTACCGGTTTTTTCGGTTTTCGTTTGCCGTGCCGCTTAAAATCAGATGAGAGACCTGTAAAGATCGGCAAGCTCGGCAACGCTTGTGTCGCGCGGATTGCCCGGTCTGCAGGCGTCGTCATACGCCGACTGCGCAAGGAAATCTATATCCTTGGGATCAACTATTTCCTTGAGGTCGGCAGGGATACCTACATCCTTCGCCAGCTGTCTTACGGCATCGATGGCAGCCTTGCGGTACTCCTCGGTGCTCATTTTTTCGGTTCCCTCAACGCCCATGGCTTTTGCTATATCGCGGTATTTCTCACCGGTCGCCGGTGCGTTGTATTCCATTACGGTGGGAAGGATTATCGCGTTGGCAACTCCGTGCGGCGTATCGTAAAGCGCGCCGAGCGGATGAGCCATTGAGTGCACGATGCCGAGTCCGACGTTCGAGAAGCCCATTCCGGCAACATACTGTCCGAGAGCCATGCCCTCGCGTCCTTCCGGCGTGTTTTCGACCGCGCCGCGCAGCGACTTCGAGATGATTTCTATAGCCTTTAAGTGGAACATATCGCTCATCGCCCATGCGCCCTTGGTGATGTATCCTTCGATGGCGTGGGTCAGCGCGTCCATTCCTGTCGCGGCGGTAAGTCCCTTTGGCATGGTTGACATCATATCCGGATCGACAACGGCTACCACCGGTATGTCGTGAACGTCAACGCAGACCATTTTGCGGTTCTTTTCGGTATCGGTTATAACGTAGTTTATGGTGACCTCGGCAGCTGTACCGGCGGTGGTCGGCACGGCGATTATCGGCACGCACTTTTTCTTTGTGGGAGCTACGCCCTCAAGGCTTCTGACATCGGCAAACTCGGGGTTCTCGATGATTATACCGACCGCCTTTGCGGTATCCATTGATGATCCGCCGCCTATCGCGACGATACAATCGGCTCCGCTCGCCTTGAATGCGGCGACGCCTGCCTTTACGTTATCTATAGTCGGATTGGGCTTGATCTCGCTGAACAGCTCATAGGAGATACCGGCGGCATCCAGCACATCGGTCACCTTTTTTGAAACGCCGAATTTCACAAGATCGGGGTCGGAGGCGACAAACGCCTTTTTAAAGCCTCTCGCAATGATCTCATCGGCGACCGCCTTTACCGCACCGGCACCGTGGTACGAAGTCTCATTGAGCACAAATCTGTTATACATTTTAGATCCTCCTTTTAAACTTTAAAGGCAGCATATCTGCCCGTCAATCATAGTATACAATAGTAATTGTGTTTTAAAATGACCGCATTTTAAACAAATTGTTAATATAGGCGCCTTGCAGTAGGGTGATTTTTATGGAAAATGCATGATATTTTAAGGCGGGCTTAAAATTTTTAAAAAATGCACTTGACTTTTGCTGTTTAAAGTGCTATCATTCATGCAAAGAGAAAAACCTGTGATTAGGAATAGTAACCTTTTTAAAAGGTGCTCAAAGAGAGCTGCCGGCGGTGGGATGGCAGCAGCAGCGAAAAAGGTGAATGGACTTATGAGGGCGGCCGAAAGCGCGTTTGCGTGAGTAGCAGCCGACGGGATGTGCCCGTTACAGCACGGCTCGCGTTTATGCGTGAGGCAGAGCCGGACGGTTTTTTACCGTCAACTTGGGTGGTACCGCAGGATTTATCGATCTTGTCCCATTGTTTTGGGGCAAGGTCGTTTTTTTATCTTTAAATCAAGGAAAGGATGTGTCGGCTGTGACAGTAAATATTTTTCGATGGCGATGGCGAATTTTAGAGCCAACACATCTTACTTTATAAACATAAAACTTTAAATTAAAGAGGTAATCAAAAATGAAAAAACTTATCGCCATATTAATGTCCTTAGCACTTATATTCGCACTTTCCGCCTGCTCGTCCGATAATTCAAGCTCCGCTTCCGACGGCAAAAAGGAAACAATAGGAATTATCCAGTTTGGCTCGCACGGCTCGCTCAACAACTGCTACGACGGCGTTATCGCCGGTCTTAAGGAAGCCGGCATCGACGATACGAAATACAACATTGAGCTGCTCAACAGCAACTTTGACGCCGGTGTTTCGCAGACTCAGGCAAACAACCTCGTAAACAAAAAGGCAAAGGTAATAATCGCCATTGCCACCCCGTCGGCAATAGCCGCAGCCAACGCCGCTGCCGACAGCGATACTCCGGTCGTCTACTGCGCCATCACCGACCCGTCGGTAATGGCAAACTACGACAACATCACCGGTTCTTCGGATGTGCCCAACTTTGAAAAGCAGCTCGAGGTCGTGACCGCCTTCATGGGAAAGAGCGACCTTAAGATAGGCGTCATGTATTCGACCGAGGAGTCAAGCTCACCCTTCCAGATAGAAAAGCTCAAAGAGGCAGCTGCAAAATACAGCGGCATGACCGTGCTTGACAGCGCAGTTGCCGATATCACGACCATAGACGCAAAGACCAACGACCTTGTATCACAGGGCGTTGACTGCTTCATAAACCTGCTTGACAACACGATAGTAGGAAAGCTCGAGACCAACATTCTTCCCATAACCAACGAAAAGAGCATCCCGGTGTTCGGCTCCGAGATCGAACAGGTAAAGCTCGGCTGCCTCGCAAGCGCCTCCATTGAATATGTAACGGTCGGAAAATCAGCCGGCAAGGCTGCCGCCGAGATAATAGGCGGCAAGAGCGCAAGCGATATCCCGGTCGCGGTCATAACCGATCCTACAAACTACTACAACAGCGAGGCTCTCGCAAGGTTCGGACTTTCGATGCCGCAGAACATCACAGCCATCGACGTCTGCAAGTAATATTCCTCGGCTGTCGGAA
>ERZ780149.682-NODE-682-length-42552-cov-6.560557_pt1 | contig 42552 bp, 27 predicted proteins | sample MGYA00511367_ERZ780149 | MGnify/ENA primary metagenome ERZ780149 (study PRJEB29588, sample SAMEA2153852) | human gut metagenome | biome: human gut; feature: human-associated habitat; material: faeces | place: Denmark | collected 2008/2010 ... | reverse complement strand
CGGGTACAAGTAAAATCGCTTAATTTGTTGATTATGGCAAGTTAGGCGATTTTTTTGATTGTTCCCGCATGTGAAAATATGCTCTTGGGTGGGTTATCTTTTGTGAGATGGCTGGAATATATCCAATGATTCGTCATAGATCGGGCTGTCGATCCCGAGGAATGACAGGACGCTGTGAAAGACATGATACTGCCCGACCTTTTTCTCCGGATCTATTTCCAGCGCTTCATCCGATGTCCACACGATGAACGGAATCTCGATCTGTTCCTTCGGCGCGACAAGTATGGGCACGCCGTGCATATACAGATTCCCCTCGCCGAGGGACTCTCCGTGGTCGGATACGAAGATCACGCAACTGCGCCTTTGGGGAATCCCGCGAAGAATTTCTATTACGGAATGAATGAGATAATCCGTGTAGACGATGGTGTTGTCGTAGGCATTCATCAGCTCCTTCGGATCCGCTTTGGACATCTCCACCGTAGTGCATACGGGACTGAACACCTCGAACTCCGGCGGGTATTTCTTATAGTACGTGGGGCCGTGGCTCGTGCTGGTATGGAGTACGACGAGCATCTTGTCCTTGCTGCCGGAGAGTATCTCTTCGCGGAGGCCTGCGAGCAGAATGCCGTCGTACCTGTCGTCGGCTTCGGGATTCCGCTCCTTGAGCTCTTTCGGCTTGTAGTATTTGTCGATATGTACGGGAGGCTCTCCCCAATTGTTGCTGCGCCATACCACATCCACGCCGCTGCGGTTGAGATAGTTCGGAAGGATTTCGTAAAGTTTGTTGGACGGCTTATGGTCGAGAATGGCCTTCACGCCTGCCGTGGTATAGGTCGCGGCCGCATCTGCAATCAGTGCGGTCACGCTGTCTTTCTCCAGAAGCGGATTGGTCGGCTTGCCGTATCCGTATAAAGAGAAATTCTCCCTTCTGGCGGATTCTCCTATTATCAGCACGCATACATCCTTGCCGTCGGAAACGATCTTCGCGTCGGGCAGGGGAATCTCTTTCCGGTTCTGCTTCTTTACGGAATTATAGTAGCGTACGGAATTGACCGTATACGACCACGGCATGACCAGACTGCCGAGCTTGGGCGCGTTGCGGTCGATCCACGGCCAGTTCTGCATATTGACCAGCGCGATGGCCAAAGAAACCGCCAATGCGATGCCCGTGCGGGCGAAAAAACGCTTCCAGCTTCCGTAGTCGAACCGCCTTGCAAAAATGTAGATGCATGGAACCACGCCCAGGAAGAGGAGATACCATACGGCAGACCATGAAAAGAATCCGGAAGCCTCCGAATACCGGGTGTTGAATACGTTCCCCATCATCTTGTCCGTGATGAGCACCTGGTATGTGTTTATGAAATAGAGGCTTATGGCATTGCCTATGAATGTGAAGGCAAGGATACACTTTCCGGCGAAGCGCCCGAGAAAGAGCACGAGGTAATAGACGAGAAAATTGAGCGCGAACATCAGCACGCCCAGCCCTCCGGTGATCAATACGCCGTTGAAGCCCCCTTCGATGTTGCCGAGTACCAGCCGGAAGAACGGCCAGTGGAACGCCACGAGCGTAAACAGGCTGAGTACCGAAGATATGCGGGTGAGGTCGGTCTTTTCTTTCAGAAATTTTACCATTTGATAACTGTTTTATAAAATATAAGGGTCACTCCCGCGCACAGGACAAGAAGCGTAAAGTTGAAAAGAATCGTCAACGGGATGTTTACCGTATGCGCCGGAGCCATATAGGGAGTTTGTGCCACGGAAGCGTCGTATCGTGCGAACGGATTGGTGTAGATCACCTCTCCGTCGGGAAAGTAGGCCGTAATACGTGCGTAGGGGTCATTGTCCCTCATGGTATAGCTGGCCTCGGACGAGTTCCGGGCCAGCGACAGAGTGGTGTGATCCTGCCCCGTCACCTTGATACTGTCCGCCTGGCGCGACAAGGCGATGTAGATCGTTTCGCCGTCGAGGCCGATCTTCTCGACCGACGGCAGATTCCTGTTTCTGGCGTATTTCACCTCCCAGTCCCCATGTCCGTAGTCGGGAATGCGCATCGCATAATAGCACCCTCCGAGAAGCGTTTCCTTTATGTCTTCATACCTCGCCGACGGACAATGCAGGAAATTGCACCTTACGGCGATACGACTGGACTTATCAGGATAGTGCAGGTCGTCGTTGGCCAGTCCGAAACTGTAATGCCCGGCGCTCAACGCCCAGTCCCAGTACTCGTTTTCGGTGCTCTTTCCGCTGTCGAGTTCCATGATCCTGTAACCGCCGAGTTTCTGCATGAGGCTTTTCGACGTGCCCGTCGTTCTCAAGGGGTGATTCATCTGGATGAAATCGGACTCCTTTCCGAGCAGGTCTAACTGGAATTGTTTTTGGGAAGCGAAAAGCGGGATCAAATGATCGAAGCGGTTGACTTCGTCGCAACCGAATACCAGCTTATGGTATTTGAATAGGTTGATACCGTGTTCGTAGACATTGACCTGCAACAGGGAATCGTACGGATGTAGGGTCAATTCATTGTGATTCGAGAATGTTACGATGTCATATCCGAATTTCCGGTAGGCTTCATCGGTTTCGGCCGGCCAATATTCGCACTCGTTCAGGATGCCCTTTACGCGCGTATGCGTATGAAAATTGGCTCGTTTCCAGCATATGTCGGATTCCCCCCCCCCGGTATGGGTTAAAAATGTCGGGGCCGCTGAAGGGTTTAGCCTCACTGAAATCATATACAGGGCTTACGCTTGTCACAAAGATTGCCAGCAAGGCGATCAGTATGAGCGAGACGATGGTTTTGCCTAATGCGACCAATATCTTTCGCAGCATGTAAATCAAAGTTCGTTCATTTGGATGCAATGCGTTTCCCATAAATTAATGGCTGAAGATAATTGCTGCAAAGTTAACAAAAATGCGGCAAGAGCAAAAGGGAAAATAGATGTGTAGAAACGACTGAATTCGGATTTGGTACATTAAAGTAATATTGGGGATGTTTTTGCGGGTGGAAGCGCAAGCCGGAATGGGATCCTTTCCGGCGCTTTCTGGCTGCGGTTGGTGAAAATAATCCGCGATTTCGGGCGGTTTCTCGGAAAGAAGCGTTATCTTTGCCGCAGGTTTGGTACTCTCCTTCCCGGGCGTGGAAGAAGAGTGAAAAGGGAATCGGGTGCAAATCCCGGACAGTCCCGCTGCTGTGAAACTCCGTGAAGGCTCCGAACATCTCGCCACTGGCCCGCAAGGACCGGGAAGGCTTCGGAACAGGAGCAAGTCAGAAGACCTGCCAGGCCGATTCGACGTCAGGAAGCCCCGGGGGATGGGTATTTGACATCGGGTTATGTAATGCTTATTGTTTTATGTCGGACTTTGCCGCCGGGTGCTGCGCCTTTCGGCAGGCGGGATTTTTCCCGGACGGAAGCCGACCGGATGAGGATTGGATATGGAATTAATCGAACGATTGTTATTTGGCTCCGAGTCGCTTTGGGGCGGAGGTGTGGCCCACTCGGTGCTGATTCTGGCGCTGGTCGTGGCGTTGGGTGTCATGCTGGGCAAACTCAAGGTCGCCGGCGTGTCGCTGGGCGTGACGGGCATTCTGTTCGTCGGCATCGGCTTCAGCTATTTCGGCATGAACGTCGACGAACACCTGATGCACTTTCTCAAGGAGTTCGGACTGATTCTTTTCGTCTATTCGATCGGCCTGCAGGTCGGGCCCGGATTTTTCTCTTCGTTCCGCAAGGGCGGCGTCACGCTCAACAAACTGGCGGTGCTGGTGGTGGCGCTGGGTGTCGCCACGACGGTGGCGCTCTATTACATCACGGGCTTGTCCATGACGACGATGGTCGGCGTGATGTCGGGCGCCGTGACCAACACGCCCGGACTGGGCGCCGCACAGCAGGCTTTCAGCGACATGCACGCCGGAGCCGATGCCCCGGACATCGCCACGGGGTACGCCGTGGCCTACCCGCTGGGCGTCGTGGGAGCCATCCTCACGCTGATCGGGCTTCGCTACCTGCTGCGCATCGACGTGAAACGCGAAGAGGCCGCCGCCGGGCAGGATTCGGACGCGCAGAAAGACCTGACGACCCGGCGTCTTTCCGTCGAGATCGTCAATGCCGCCGTCAACGGCAAGACCGTCGCCGAGATCCGGGACCTTGCGCTGCGGGATTTCGTCATTTCGCGCATCAGCCGCGGCGGCGGAAGCCCCGAACTGGCCGACGCTTCGACGGCGCTTCATTGCGGCGACCGCATCCTGCTGATCGCCGCGCCCCGGGATGTCGAGGCGCTGGTGGCCCTGCTCGGGCGGGAGGTCGACGCCGAGCCGATGGTCCATGACAAGGCGATGATTTCGCGGCGCATCCTGATCACCAAGCCCGAGCTGAACGGCAAGACCCTCTCCGAACTGCGGGTCCGTTCCACGTGCGGCGTCACGATCACGCGCATCAACCGTTCGGGCATCGACCTGGTGGCCTCCGGAAACCTGCAATTGCAGATCGGCGACCGGGTGACGGTCGTGGGGCCCGAATTGTCGGTGGCCCATGCCGAGCGGCTTTTCGGCAACTCGCTCAAGCGGCTCAACCACCCCAACCTGATCCCCATTTTCACCGGCATCGCGCTGGGCGTTCTGCTGGGCAGCATTTCGTTCTGGATTCCGGGAATCCCGCAGCCCGTGAAACTGGGTCTTGCCGGAGGTCCGCTGATCGTGGCCATCCTGATCGGCCGCTACGGGCCGCACTACAAACTGGTCACCTATACGACGATGTCGGCCAACCTGATGCTGCGCGAGGTGGGCATCTCGCTCTTCCTGGCGGGCGTGGGACTGGGTGCGGGCGAGGAGTTCGTGCCGACGCTCGCGGCGGGCGGATATGTCTGGATCGCCTACGGAGCCGTGATCACCGTCGTGCCGCTCCTGCTGGCGGGCATTTTCGGACGCTTCTACTACAAACTCAACTATTATACGCTGATCGGCGTTCTTTCGGGGGCCTCGACCAACCCGCCTGCGCTGGCCTATTCGGCCGAACAGACCTCGTCCGACGCTCCGTCGGTCGGTTACGCGACGGTCTACCCGCTGTCGATGTTTCTGCGGGTGCTGGCGGCACAGCTTTTGATACTGATATTCGGTTAAACCGGAAAAGGAGCGGCAAGGAAACGGACACGTTGCCGCCATAACGGGGTCGGACGCGATCAGCAAGCCGGCCGCGCCTTTTTCCAAAGACGAACGCTTATGAATATCGTGCTGTATGGAGTTCCGGCGAAGACCGCCGGCCGGATCGCAGGCCAGTACGGCCTGAAGCTGATCAACTCACCCGACAAGTTCGACGCCTCGGGAACGATGGTGCTCGTTCCGCCGATAAGCACTCCGCGCTACCTGCTGGCGTTCTACAACGCCATGCTGCGCCACGAGGACGATGTCGATGCGGTCATCATCTGCGGCATCGAGTCCTGCGAGGCCGCCTCGACGGTGCAGTACTGCACGCCTCCGGGAAAATTCTTCTCCCTGAACGGCGGGTTGGACGAGGAGGAGCTTCTCTCCGAACTGCGCCTGATCCTCGACTCCCTGTTTGCCGAGGGCAACCAGCTCAACGTCTGACCGCGCGTCAGGCTCCTTGCCGGTGCCGACGGTCGTCAGCGCGCGATTATTTCGTATGCGCCCGACCGGACGGCCCGCAGCGGCGCGTGCGCCGAATCCTTGCCGCCGCGTTCCGGTTGAAAACCGCCCTTATCCGTTCCATACGACCGATTCCGCGTCGTGGAAAAATCCGCATACGAGCGTCAGGTACTCGGGCATGCGGCCTCCGCTGCCCCACTTCATCTCGATTCCGAACAGTTCGGAGGCCGTGCGTGCCACGTCGAACCCGCAGGCTTCGAGCGACGGCCGCACCAGTTCCGGATGGCGGCAGGGCCTGCCTTCGGGGCGCGTGCAACTCCCCTCGGGACAGTGAATGCACGTTCCGACGTAGGCGAACGAGCGTCCGCCGTATTGCCGTTCCATCTCCAGCAGCCGACGTTCGAGCCGCTGCCGTTCGGGCAGGATCAGGCGTCCCGCTTCGGAGACCGGGAGTCCCGGCTCCTCGGGCGTGATTCTGGTCGCGACGAGCAGCGCCGTGCCGTAACGCGTGACGTACTCCTCCATATCGAACCCGAACGGCGGGCATCCCCAGCTGCGGCCGTAGTTGCCGCACTCCCGGCAATAGCCGCCCACCCGTTCGGCGTCGCGGAAGCGGGCGACGTATGCTGCGGCGGGCAGTTCCGCCGTGAAATCCCGGGCGGGGTATCGAAACGAATGATTCATGCGGCAAAGTTATGAAAAAAACCGCCGTTCCAGGCGGTTTTCGCACCATTTGCCGTGGGAGCCGGCCGTAAGGTCGTTGCATGGCAGACAACGCTGAACTAATCTCTGAATTTCCGGCTCCCACCGGCAAAACGGCGTCGCGTCACGGCTTGCGCCGGAACAGCTTCGTGATGTCCTCCATCGTCCCGTCCGGTCCGACCCGGTAGAGCCGCTGGTTGGTCGTCGGCGCCGTCAGCGGACCCAGCGCCTCGACCCATCCGCCCAGTTTGACGTAGTCGAATGCCGCGGCCTCGAAACCCTCCGGCAGCTCCTCCCGGCCCGAATACCATGCCGTGCGCAGCTCCGGGCAGGTTTTCCGTACGGTCCCTGCCAGCCGGGCGATCTTGTGCGGCCCGGCGTCGCCGCCCATGAATGCGACGCAGGTCACCGAACGTCCGTAACGGGCCAGCAGCCCCAGCAGTTCCGCCTCGTCGAGCACGCGCCCTTCGTCCGCCTGCAAGTGCGGGCTGTGGCATCCCGGGCAGCGGTTGGGACAGCCCGTGATGTTGAGCGCCAGGGTCGTTTCGCCGGGAATCTCGGCGAACACCACGTCGAAATTGTGATACCGCACCATCCTACTCCGCCTTGGCGTAATAGCGCCGCGCGGCCTCCTGCTGGCGAGCCGCCGAGAAGTTCGAAACGCGCTTCATGTAGCCGATCACGCGCGTCAGGTAGTCCACGTCGTCCGAGTGGCATGCGGGGCACTCCTTCAGGTAGCGTTTGTCGATGTGCCCGCACTTGTTGCACACCGTGTTGGGGATGTTGAACGTGAAGTAGTTGCATCCTTCGGCGGCCGCCACGCGCAGCAGGTGGCGGTACTGCTCCTTCGAGAGGTGCTCCTCGAGGTTCATGTGCAGGGCCGAGCCGCCCGTGAGATGCTCGATGTAGCGGCGTCCGTGGAGGCGGAACTTGTCGATGACGTTCAGCGACTCGTCCTCCACGACGTAGAAATAGGAGTTGTAGCAGTCGCGCGGCACGGCATATCCGTCCTCGCGGTCCCACTTGGCGTGCTTCACGCCGACGTTTTCCGCCGGGATCATCTCACAGTTGAACATCACCTCCTTCGAGCGGTATTTCCGGTTGTAACGCTCGATCAGCCCCAATACCCCCTGCACGAAAGCGGCGTAGTCGTCGTTGTCGTCGATGCGGATGCCCAGGAATTCCGCAGCCTCGACCAGTCCGTTGACGCCGACGGTGAGATACTGCCGTGCGAGGTTGATGTACCCCGCGTCGAAGAGCGGCAGCATGCCCTTGGCCTTCAGTTCCTTGAGGTTCTCGTTGTAGGCTATCTGCACCTTGTGCACCAGGTCCACTATCTCCTCCAGATGGGCGAGGTAGTGCATGCCGTTCTTCACGGCGTACTGGATGCAGCGGTTCAGGTTGATCGTCAGCACGCTCTTCGAACCCGTCGAGACGCCTCCGGCGCCCAGCGTGTAGCTGAACCCGTTGTCCCGGATCTCGTTCCGCAGGCGGCAGCACGACGACAGCGAGTCGGCGTTGTCGCTGATGTAGGTGAAGAACGAGTGCCCCGCGGCGTACATTTCGGCCGTGAAGTCGCCCCACTCGCGGTCCATCACGTCGCCGTCGCGGGTCAGCAGCGCCATCGTCTCGACGGGGAAGGTCAGCACGGTTTTCGTGCGTTCGCGGTTGAACCACGTCATAAACCGTTTCTGCAACCACGACAGCGACTCCCAATGGGGTTTCGAGCCGTCCGGGAAGACGAATTCCCCGAAAAGCGACTCGAAATAGTAGCGGTCGTAGTAGGCGACGTTCCAGAACACGGCCTGGAAATTCCGCGCCCCGGTGGGCTGGTTGATCGAGTAGACGATCTGCTCGAAGCAGTCGGTGATCATCTTGTCGATCGTGCGCCGTTTCTTCGAGAGGTCGACCACTTCGTCGGCGCGCGTGTAGTAATCCTCGCCGTACTCCTGTTCGATGAAATAATTCATGTACATCAGGAATTCGGGCGTCGCGCAGGCTCCCGAGAGCATCGACGAGACGATGAAGACCATGTTGACGAACCCGCCGCAGAACGACTTGAGGTTGGTCGGGCGCGTCGAGTTGCCGCCCACCGACAGCGTGCCGCCCAGCAGCCACGGGTACATCGTGATCGAGGCGCAGTAGTTGGCCATCGACGTTTCGTCGTTCTTGTAGATGAAGTGGCCGTTGAGCAGACGCAGGTATTTGTCCGACAGCTCCTTGCCGTACATCTCCTTGATGCGGTCGGTCAGCAGACGGCGGTTCAGGCGGATGAAGTTCCGCTTCGGGAGTTCGCCGATCAGCGTGGCGATGTTCTTGTTCTCGACGTTGGCGTTGGCGTCGTATTTCGACCCCGTTGCGGGGTTCTTCGCGTCGCAGTAGTTGATCAGGAATTCGAGTTTCTCGCGGTCTTCGCGGTCCTCGGAGTGCTTCTGGCGGTAGAGCATGTAGCTCTTGGCCACGGCGAAATAACGCTCGGCCATCAGGGCCACCTCCACCTGGTTCTGAATCTCCTCGACCGACATGCCGTCCGAGACGCGGACGCGGCTCAACACCGACGTGAGGTCGTCGTCCGTGGCGTAGCCGCCCACCGAGAGAAACGCCTTGCTGATCGCGCGTTTGATCTTTTCGACCGAGAACGGCGCCCGTTTGCCGTCGCGTTTGACGATGTAAATTTCCGAAATGCCCATATTTATCCCATATTTGTTGTGTGCCTGTGCGGTGCGAAACCCCGTTCTCTTCTGCTGCGGCCGCAGAAAAGGGCGGAATTCCCTCGAAAAACATGTTCGGTATAAAAAGGTCCGGGTATCGCCCTAAATCCCGAAGGCGGCTATCCTTCCCGGCAAGGCAGGTCTTCTGACTCGCCCCTTCCGCACGCCTTCCCGTCCCGGGGGACAGTGGCTAAAGAGTGTGCGGAACGCAACGGGGCTTACAGCTACGGGAATAGTCCCTGATTTTCACAGGAGTTCCCTTTTGATCTCGTGCCGACAGCCGTCGGCGGAGAACCTTGCACGAAAGCAAATATAGGGATAGTTCTCCGGAAAGGAAACATGCTTCGGGGCTTTTAATGAACATTTTGTGAACAAACGCGCGCGCCGGCACGCCCCGGGCGGATGGCTCCGTTCCGCCGCGGGCAAAAAAAAGACATCCCCAAGGAACGGGGATGTCTTCCACGGGACGTGCCGCTTCCGCTATTTGTCCAGATCGACCAACTCGTACTGCCGGCTGCCGATGCCGATGGCTTCGGCGTGTTCGAGCGTGTGGATGCCGTGGCGCGACTCCATGCGTTCGATCAGATGGACCTTGCCCTCGTCGGGCGAGGCGTACACCAGGTCGACGCACGCCTGGTCCAGCGCCACGGGGTCCAGCGAGGCGAGGATGCCGATGTCGCCCATGCGGGGCGGTTCGGGATGCGCGTCGCAGTCGCAGTCCACCGAGAGGTTGTTCATAACGCTGATGTAGAGAATCCGTTCGCCGCAATGGGCGGCGATCGCTTTGGCCGCTTCGGCCATCGACTCCAGAAAATCGTCCTGCGCGGGCAGGCTGCTCCACAGTTTCTCGGTGTCCTCGGTCTTTCCGGCCGAGTGAATCCACGCTTTTCCGGCCGACGAGGCGATGCCGATGGAGATGTTCTTGATCGCGCCGCCGAATCCGCCCATCGCGTGCCCCTTGAAATGCGAAAGAACCACCACGAAATCGTACTCCGGGAAGTGAGAGCCTACGATGTCGTATTTGAGGTGGCTGCCGCCCTCGACGGGCAGGCGCACTTCGCCCTCGGCGTCCATGATGTCCACCGGAGCGATGGCTGTGAACCCGTGGTCGGCGGCGGCTTTCAGGTGGTCTTCGGTCTTGGCGCGTCCGCCGCCGTAGGCCGTGTTGCACTCGACGATCGTGCCCTTCACCGACTTCACCAGATCGCCGATCAGGGCCGGTTGCAGGAAATTGTTGCCTCCCGGCTCTCCGGTCGAGAGTTTCACGGCGACCTTCTTCCCTTCGGCCTTCCGGCCCAGGGCCTCGTAGACGGCTTTCATTCCCGCGGGCGAGATGTCGCGGGTCATGTAGACTTTGGCGGGAGCCGCCTCCGCCGCCTTTTTGTCGTTGCCCGACGCACAGCCGGAACCTGCGGCCGCGAAATGCAAAACAAAGGAGATCATACAGATTTTTTTCATCATGGCTATTTGCGTATTACGTATTTTATAAAGAGGTATCCGCCGAACACCTGCAATAACATGCCGGGAATCCCGATCCGGAAATCCTGCACGGCGGCCGTGAAGCTGCCCGTCAAGGCCCATTCCCCGGCCGATCCGACGATCTGGTAGAACAGCACGACGGCGGCGAGCAGCGCCACCGACACGCGGTTGAAACGCCGGGCCGCATACCCTGCCGTTCCGGCCAGCAGCGCCGATTTCACGAGGATCGCCGGCAGCGCCGTGACGGCGGGCATCCCGAACAGCGCGGCGTTCACGAGCGGCGAAGCGAGGGCTGTCAGCAGTCCCGTGCGCCAGCCGTATTTGTAGGCGCCGACGAGCGTGAAGAAGTAGATCGGCAGCATCGTGGGACCTCCCAGCTGCACGAGGTGGCACAACTGCGGCAGGACGATATTGCCCGCCGCGAACAGGGCTGCCGCGAGGTATGTACGCGTCTCCCGGTAGCCGGTCGAATAGAGTGTTACAGAGGATGTTTTCATGGTTATTTCAATTAAAGGTTTAACTTCAGTACGCCGAAGACCGTCGCCCGGGGCATCGGGTATCCGGCATTGATCTCATAACGTTCGGCCAGCAGGTTTTCGCCCCGGACGAAGATCGTCAGCAAACGGTTTACGCGCAGCGACGCGCGCAGGTTCCAGAGCACGAATCCCGCTTCCCGGACTTCCGGATCGGGAGCCGCCGCCGTGTAAAGCCCTGCGATGTACTGCACGCCCGTCGACACCGACCAGCGGCCCTTCCCGAAATCGCCTCCGGCGTAGAGTTTGTGTTCGGGGGACGCCGGCACGGGATACTCCATCCGGAGCCAGCTGTAATTGGCACTGACGCTCCATCCCCCGCCGATGCGCCATGCGGCGTCGGCCTCCGCGCCCCAGTTTTCGATCCGGGCCTGGTTGAGCAGGATGTTGCGGCCGTCTGCCCTGCCGCGCCGGATGATGTCCTCGCCCTTGATATAAAAGAGGTTGACGCCGTACGACACGCTTCCTCCGGCCAGCCGCTGGGTCCACGAAAGTTCGTAGTTCCACAGCCGTTCGGGCTTCAGATCGGGATTCTTCACCCCGAACATGTAGAGTTCGCGGAGCACTGGGTTGCGGAAGCCCTTGCTCACCATCGCCTTCAGCGCTCCGTCGCGTGCGGCCCGCAGCGAGATGCCCGCCTGCGGAACCCACTCCGTGCCGGTGCGGGTGTGGTGGTCGATACGCACCCCGGCGTCGACGGTGAGGCGTCCCAGCGACTGCCGGAAATCGGCGTATCCGGCGATTTCGTCCTCCGCCTGGTCCACGATCGGCTCCTCGCGGCCGTCTGCCGTGAACCGGTTCCACGCCCGGCCCCCGAAGCGCTGCCAGTCGATGCCCGCCGTCAGGCGGCTGCCGCGCCACAGTCCGGCGCTCTGATACCATGAGACGCCCAGCATCCGGTCCTTCGAGTTGAAACGGTAGTCGCGCGGCTCCTCGCCTGCGCCGTAGCCGTCATTGATCCGGTGACGGCCCCAGTTGTAGAAGAACTTCAACGCGCCCGAAGTCCGGTCGTACGAGTTTTCCAGTGAGACGGATGCCATGCCGCGCGTGATGCGGGAGTCGTTGTCGAAGACGGGCGCGGTGATTTCGCCCGGATTCGAGGCGTTGAAGTGTGTTAGGTTCACATCGGCGTAAGCGTTCCAGCGGCGGCTGATCTCGTAGCCGACCTTGGCATATCCGCCGTACTGCTCGAAACCCATGTCGGCGCGGTGGCCGTCCGTGCGGTTGTACGAGCCGGTCACGACGCTCGTGAAGCGGCCTTTGCGGATGCGGTTGGCTGCTTCGGTCTGCAAGGTGTTCCACGAGCCGTAGCCCACGTTCAGGTCGGTTTTCACGCCTTCCTCGCGCTGCCGGCGGGTGACGGTGTTGATTACCCCGCCCATGGCGTTCGAGCCGTAGAGCACCGACGCCGGTCCGCGCACCACCTCGACCCGCTCGGCGAGCATCGACTGGTAGGCGTCGGCGATCGGATGGCCGAACAGCCCCATGTATTGCGGATGCCCGTCGATCAGCACGAGCATCTGGGCCGCCGACCCTCCGCCGATGCCGCGCAGGCTGATGCCTCCGGCCGCGCCGTCCGAGACGCCGTAACCCATCACGCCGCGTCCCGTGACGAACAGCCCCGGAACCTGTTCCGTGAGCAGCGGAAGCACCGATGCCTCCTGCCGGCGGACGATTTCGTCGCGGTCCACGACCGCCACCGACATCGGCAGGTGGCGGATGTCCGAGGCGTAGCGCGCCCCCGTCACCACCACCGAGTCGATCGCGACGTTCTTCGCCGCCTGCCCGGTCTCCTGCGCGGTCTCCTGTGCGCCGTATGCGGCGCCGGCAGCCGTGCAGGCCAGTAAAATCGAAAGAATCTTGTTCATTGTTCCGTATTTGATTTGTTTTTCGGTCTCCCCCGCCGCAGGCTTGCGGACGAAGGCTGTGGACGGTTCTTTCCGCCCTTCGCCGGAATCAGGGCGCGCCCTTGCCGGCCGTCAGAAACCCTTCGATCAGCGGCAGGCACTCCGCGGCGGTCCGCGCCCCGGCGCAGAGCCGCTCCACGGGACAGATGCCGTCTCCGGCGCGGTTGATGATGTGGGGCACGGCGACCGTGTAACTTACCGGAATCCCGGCTCCGTTCAGCAGTTCCAGCGCCGCGTGGCTCACCACGTCGGCGAAGAGTTCCCTCACACGGCCCGCGGCCATCAGCGCCGCAGCGCCCTTTCCGACCACCTTGTCGGCCACGAACGCGCCGTCGAGCAGTTCCGGCTCCTCGTGCAGCAGCCTCCAGAGGTCCCGGACGCCCCGTTCGCGGAATATCCGGATCGTGTCGCCGTTGCGCACGACGCACGAGCATCTCTCGGCGAAGAGCAGGTCTATGGCCTGCCGGTCCTTGTTTGCGTTGTCTGTTCCCATTTTTTCCCGAATTTGCGGTCAATAGCCGAATCGTTCCGCCGCGCGGCGCATCGACGCTACGATCTCCACGCCGAACGGGCAGCGCGTTTCGCATGCGCCGCACCCGATGCACTCCGATGCGTGGTGCGTGAGCGCGGCGTAATGTTCGCGCACGGTTTCCGGGATTTCGCCCTGCGCCACGGCGAGGTTGTGGAATTTATGGACCGTCGCGATGTCTATTCCCGCCGAACAGGGGGCGCAATGGCCGCAGTACATGCAATGCCCTTCCCAGGTAAACCGCTCCATGCCGGCCATTGCGGAGGCATAGTCCCTTTCGGCGGGCGATGCGCCGCACCAGTCGAGTGCGGCCCGGATTTCGTCCTGCGTTCTGCATCCGACCATCACGGAAGCCACGCCCGGCCGCGTCAGGGCGTATTCGATACACTGCACCGGCGTCATGGCCTTCCCGAACGGGGAATTCTCCGCATTCAGCAGGTCGCCGCCGCCGTAGACCTTCATGGCGTCGATGCCCACGCCCGTCCTTTCGCACAGTTCGTAGAGCCGTTCGCGGTCGGGGTCGATGTTGCGCAGCGCGCCGGCGTAACTCTCCTCGGCCCACAGGGCCTCGACGTCGTCGCCGGCCGGTTGCAGGTCGTAGCAGGGGTTTACCGAGAACATCAGCACGTCCACCAGTCCCGTTTCGACGGCCATCCGGGCCACCGCGGGATTGTGGCTGCTGATGCCGATATGGCGGATTCGCCCCTCCTCCCGGAGCCTTTGCGCGATGCGGATGATCTCCCCGCCGAAGACGCGGTGAAAATCCGCCTCGGCGTCGACGTAGTGGATCATGCCGATGTCGAGACAGTCCGTCCGCAGCTGTTGCAGCTGAAGGTCGAACGACGCGAGGGTTTTCTCCGGGTCGCGGGTGCGCAGGTATTGCCCGTTCTCCCAGGTCGTGCAGAGGTGTCCCTGAATGACGAAGTCCCCGCGGCGGCCTTCGAGCGCCGCGCCGATGTTCGTCCGCAGTTCGGGATTCGGCGAGTAGATGTCGATGAAGTTGACGCCGTGCCCGATGGCGAAGTCGAAATCGGCGCACACCTCTTCCGGCGTTTTGTGGATGAAGCCCTCGCAGCCGAGTGCGACGGCGCTCACGCGCAGGCCCGTTCTGCCCAAAATTCTGTATTCCATGATCGTCCTCGATTTTCCGTTTCGCCGGGTTCCGGATTCCGGAACCTTCCGTTCACGATGCAAAGATAGTCCGAAAACAGGATTCCCGAAGTAACCGGATTACGGATGTTTCTACCTGAATTACTGATTCGGCGCTCCGGAAACGAACCGCCCGCCGGTCTTTCGACGGCGGGCGGCTTTGTCTTGCGCGGATGCGGTTATCGGTATATCTCGTTCAGCAGGCGGGCCAGGCGGTGTCCGCCGCGCAGGAACTGCCGTTCGACGACGGGCGTGTACTTGAAGAGGTAGTCGTACGAAATATCGGTCCCTTCGGGGGTGAAGCCGTAAATCTCCTTGCAGATTTCGTGCGTCTCCTTCACCCAGTCGGCCGGCTCTCCGGCGGCGATCTGCGCAGCCTCTTCGTCCGTCAGCCGGTCGATCTGCTGCTGCCACTCGCTGTAACTCCATTTGTGGACCGCCTCGGGAATGTTCGTATCCCAGACCGAATGCAGGTTCGTGTCGCGTCCGAAGAAACGCACGGGCCGCTTGTTGCCGCCCAGGTCGCTCAACCGTCCGAGGTGCATCGGGCAGTGCATGTCCCCGACCAGGTGAATCAGCATCTTGAGCGAGAGCGTCTCCTCCTCGGGTGTGAGGCGTCCCGACTTGAGTTTCTCCGTGAGTCGGGTCACCGCCGTCAGCACGTCGCCCCCGGGATTCCGGGACATGCTCTCCAGCGTCTCGCCTTCGTCGATATTGAGGTAGTGCCAGGTTTTCGAATAGGCGTATTCGGGCCAGTAGCTGGCGAAGTCGAGCCAGTTGGCGATGTAGACGGGCGAGTAGCCGTCGAGCGCCTTGCGGACCTTCTCTGCCGCTTCGGGCGTCAGACGGCATTCGGCGATATACGCCGTCACGTCGTGCCCCTTCTGTCCCCATGCGAACGCCCCGCGGGCGAAAAGAAGACATAAACTCGTCAGAATCAGCCTTTTCATCTGTACCCGGTGTTTGCGCTCCGTGCGGTTAGTGGTTCATCGTGGCGAGGAACTCCTCGTTGGTGTCGGTGAGTCCCATCTGTTTCTGGAGGAACTCCATGGCTTCGACGGGCGTCATGTCCGAGAGGTACTTGCGCAGCACCCACGTGCGGTTCATCACGTCGCGCGGCAGCAGCAGGTCTTCGCGGCGGGTTCCCGAGGCGATCACGTCTACGGCCGGGTATACGCGCTTGTTGGCCAGCTTGCGGTCCAGCTGCAACTCCATGTTGCCCGTACCCTTGAACTCCTCGAAGATCACTTCGTCCATCTTCGAACCGGTGTCGATCAGCGCCGTGGCGATGATCGTCAGCGAACCTTTCTCCTCCGTGTTGCGGGCTGCGCCGAAGAAACGCTTGGGCTTGTGCAGGGCGTTGGCGTCGACACCTCCCGAAAGCACCTTGCCCGAGGCGGGCTGCACGGAGTTGTAGGCGCGGGCCAGACGGGTGATCGAGTCGAGGAAGATCACCACGTCGTGGCCGCTCTCGACCATGCGTTTGGCCTTGTCGAGCACCATTTCGGCCACTTTCACGTGGCGCGAAGCCTGCTCGTCGAAAGTCGAGGCCACGACCTCGGCCTTCGAGTTGCGGGCCATTTCGGTCACCTCCTCGGGGCGTTCGTCGATCAGCAGTACGATGATGTACACCTCGGGATGGTTGTCGGCGATGGCGTTGATGATCGACTGCATGAGCACCGTCTTACCCGTCTTGGGCTGGGCCACGATCAGTGCGCGCTGGCCCTTGCCGATGGGGGAAAAGAGGTCCACGATGCGCGTGGACATGTTGTTGTGGCCGTTGCCCGTGAGGCAGAATTTCTCGCTGGGGAACAGCGGCGTCATAAATTCGAACTGCACGCGGTCGCGGATGTACTCCGGGGCCAGACCGTTGATTTCGTTCACGCGCACCAGCGGGAAGTATTTCTCACCCTCCTTCGGGGGGCGGATCGCGCCGTTCACCGTGTCGCCGGGCTTCAGTCCGAAGAGTTTGATCTGCGAGGGCGAAACGTAGATGTCGTCGGGGGAATTGAGGTAGTTGTAGTCGGCCGAGCGGAGGAATCCGTAGCCGTCGGGCATGATCTCCAGCACGCCTTCGCCTTCGATCTCCCCTGCGAAGTCGTCCTTGGTGATGACCTCCTCTTCGATGTATCGGGGAGCCTGTTCCGTGTGGGTCTCCTGCGCGGCGGCAGGGACCGCCGTTTCCTGCACCGCCTGCACCGCCTGCACCTCCGGCGTCGCCTGCGCTTTGGGCTTGCGGCCCCGGCGTTTGGGTTCGGCCTTCGCCGGCTCTGCCGCGGGCGTTTCGGCCTGCGGAGGAGCCGCTGCGGCTTCCGGTTCGGCAGCCGTCGCCGGCTTCGTCTCCATCGGGAGTTCCGGCTCTGCCGCGGCCTCCGGCTGCGGGGCTGCGTTTTCGTTCTTCGCCAGCCGCGGACGGCGTCCGCGCGGGGCCTTGGCCTTCGGCGCGGCGGTCTGCGGGGCTGCTTCCTGCGCCGGCTCTGCGGCGGTTTCCGAAACCTCCCCTTTCGCTCCGGCCTCATTTTCCGCAGGAGCCTCCTCCGGGGTGTCCGTCCCGGCTATTTTCTCTATCAGTTCGCGCTTTTTAATCATAACGTTCTTGATACCCAATGCTTTGGCTATCTCACGCAACTCGGCAAGGCTTTTCCCTTCCAGCGCTTTCAGATCTTGCATAGTTTATTTCCGTTGAATGTGATTTTCAGAAACAGGACGGTCGCCCTGTTCGTTGGAATTCGCATGCAAAGATAGTGCATTATTTTGAATTACAAAATAAAAAAGCGCCTTTACTTCCCTGAACGGCAGGGTGAAGAGCATTGTCCGGGGCCGAAATACCTACTAATGGCGATTGCGGGTCCCGGAATTTTGCGCGACCTTTGTCCCGAAAACAATGAAACGGGGATTTTCGGCCATTGCATTGTTTGTATTGTTAATGTTTGTGTGTGAAAAACCCTTCCGCGGCGCGGAAGGGTTTTTTGTGTCAGTTTGCGGTCCGGTATTCGTTGGGCGAACACCCCACCACCTTCTTGAACAGACGCGTGAAGTGCTGCGGGTAGCGGAATCCCAGCGAGTAGGCGATTTCGCTGATCGAGCGTCCGGGGTCGAAGATGCGTTCCTTGGCGATGTCGATCACCTTGAGCTGGATGTACTCCTGGGCCGATTTCCCGGTCTCCTTCTTCACCAGGTCGCCGAAATAGTTCGCCGACAGGTGCAGCTGCTCGGCGCACCAGCGCACCGACGGCACGCCGTCCCGCTCGGGGCGGTCTCCTGCGAAATAGTCGCCCAGCAGACGCTCGAATCCGGCCAGCACGTCGCGGTTGACGTTGTTGCGCGTGATGAACTGCCGTTCGTAAAACCGTGTGCTGTAATTCAACAGCAGCTCGATGTTCGAGACGATCAGCGTGCGGCTGTGTTTGTCGATCGCATGTTTCAGCTCCGATTGGATGTTTTGCAGGCAGTCCATCACGACCTGGCGCTCCTGCTCCGAAAGGTGCAGGGCCTCGTTCACCTCGTAGGAGAAGAACGTGTAGCCCGCGATGTTGCGCCCGAGCGAGGTGCCGCGCAGCAGGTCGGGATGGAACAGCAGCGCCCGGCCTTTGGGCGGAACCTGCGGCTTATCCTTCACCTCCACCTCGACCACCTGCCCCGGAGCCATGAATACGAGCGTTCCCTCCTGATAGTCGTAGTAGTTACGTCCGTAGCGCAAATCGCCGCACTTCACGTCCTTGAGGAAAACGGCGTAAAATCCGAAGCAGTGGCGGTAATGGCCGGGAGGAATGGGTTCCGCCTTCGAAAAGTCGATGACGCTCACCAGCGGATGCAGCGTCTCCACGCCGCGCGATTCGTTGTACTGGAAGATGTTGTCGTATTTGACCACCGTGCCCATATGCTGAAATAGTTTTGTTTGTCGCAAAATTAGCGGATTTTTCGATACCTGCTCCGCCTTCCGCCCCGAATCGGTAATTATGGTACGACGAACCGTAATCGGGGTATGCCCGGCTCCCGGCGTCCGCCCTACTTTTGCGGTGTGAAACCGTGTAAATGGATCGAACGATGAAAAAGAGACTTATTTTGGCGACGATTGCGGCATTCGCCGTTTCGGGAGCCGGGGCGCAGCAGCCCTCCGGAAAAGTGCTGGTGGCCTATTTCTCCCACAGCGGCAACACCCGTGAGGTGGCGCGGCAGATCAGCGAGGCCACGGGCGGAGATCTGTTCGAGATCGTTCCCGCGACGCCCTACCCCACGGAATACCGGGCCGTGGTCGACCAGGGCAAAAAGGAGATCGAAGCCGGGGTGCGCCCCGCGCTGAAAAACCCCGTCGGCGACCTTTCGCAGTACGACGTGATTTTCGTCGGCTCGCCCTGCTGGTGGGCGACCATAGCGCCTCCCGTGGCGACGTTCCTCACCTCCTGCGACTTGGCGGGCAAGACCGTCGTGCCGTTTATGACTCACGAGGGCAGCGGCATGGGACACAGCGAGGCCGACATCCGCAGACTCTGCCCGCGGTCGACCGTCCCCGACGGACTCGCCGTCCGCGGCAGCGCGGTGCGCAACTCGAAGAATGAGGTCGGCAGGTGGGTCCGCGCCCGCTTGAAAAACGGATTTTAGAAAGCGGCCGGTTGCTTCAGCGCGCCTTCCTTCCGTTTCGCGCCCGGATAACCCGAACGATTCGGGTTTCCGGGCGTCTTTATCCGCAGAAATAGACGCAGCCGTAGATCAGTCCGGCCGCCAGGGCGCCCAGCAGCGGTCCCGCCACGGGAACCCAGCTGTAATCCCATCCGCTGCCTCCTTTGCCCCGGATCGGCAGGAGGGCGTGCGCCAGCCGCGGCGGCAGGTCGCGCGCGGGGTTGATCGCGTAGCCCGTCGTGCCGCCCAGCGACATGCCGATGGCCATGATGAGCATCGTCACCGGAAGGCTTCCCAGACTTCCCATCCCGATTTCGGGGGTGTTCTGCTCGTTGCCGATGGCCAGGATCACGAACACCAGCAGGAACGTGCCGACCACCTCGCAGAAGAGGTTGCGCGGTTTGTCCATGATGGCGGGCATCGTGCAGAAGACGCCCAGCTTCGCCGCGGGGTCGTCCGTCGCGTCGAAATGGTCCTTATAATAAAGGTAGACCACGACGGCGCCGCAGAATCCGCCCAGCAGCTGCGCGGCGACGTATCCCGGGACGTACGCCCACGGGAACGACCCCGCCACGGCCAGTCCCACCGAGACCGCAGGATTGAGGTGCGCGCCCGAATAAGGCCCTGCGATCAGCACGCCGCACATCACGGCCAGTCCCCAGGCGATCGTAATCACGATCCAGCCGCCGTCGAAACCTTTCGATCGTTTGAGGACGGTCGATGCGACCACCCCGTCGCCCAGCAGTACGAGCACCAGCGTTCCGATGAACTCGAACAGGCATTTGGTGAACAAGCTAATTTCCATATCCGCTTTCGTTTTAGTCGTTTTTCTCGCGCAAAACCCGCCGCACGGCGTCTTCCCAGCCGGCGACGGCCTTTGCGATCTGCGTGCGGTCGGCCGCGGGTTCGAAAATATGCTCCGCCTGCCACTGCTTCCTGATCTCTCCGACGCTTTCCCAATACCCCACGGCCAGCCCCGCCAGGTAGGCGGCGCCCAGCGCCGTGGTCTCCGTCACGCGGGGACGGATGACCTTCGTCGCGAGCAGGTCGGCCTGGAACTGCATCAGCAGGTCGTTGCGCGCCGCCCCGCCGTCGACCTTCAGTTCCACCAGCGAGACTCCGGCGTCGCGCTGCATCGCGCCCACGATGTCCAGCGTCTGGTAGGCGATGCCCTCCAGCGCCGCGCGGGCTATGTGCGCAGCCGTCGTTCCGCGGCTGATGCCGCTGATCGCGCCCCGGGCGTACTGGTCCCAGTGCGGGGCCGCCAGTCCCGTCAGCGCGGGCACGAAGTAGACGCCTCCGGTGTCGGGAACCGACGCCGCCAGCGCCTCCACCTCCGACGAGGAGCGGATGATCCCCAGCCCGTCGCGCAGCCACTGCACCACCGATCCGCCGACGAAGATGCTCCCTTCGAGGGCGTAGTTGACCTTGTCGCCGATCTTCCAGGCGATGGTCGTCAGCAGGTTGTTTTTCGAGGCGATGGGCTTTTCGCCGCTGTTCATCAGCAGGAAGCAGCCCGTGCCGTAGGTGTTTTTCACCGATCCCGGCTCGACGCACATCTGTCCGAACAGGGCCGCCTGCTGGTCGCCGGCGATACCCGCGATGGGGACTTTGTGGGCGAAGATCGTGGTTTTCGTCGCTCCGTAAACCTCGCTCGACGAGCGCACCTCGGGCATCATCGACGCCGGAATGTCGAACAGCTTCAGCAACTCCTCGTCCCATTGCAGCGTGCGGATGTTGAACAGCATCGTGCGTGAGGCGTTGCTCGGGTCGGTCACGTGCACTTCGCCGCGCGTCAGCCGCCAGATCAGCCATGTGTCGACCGTTCCGAACATCAGCTTACCCTTCTCGGCCCGCTCCCGCGCGCCCGGCACGTTGTCCAGAATCCATTTGATCTTCGTGGCGCTGAAATAGGCGTCGATGATCAGGCCCGTCTTTTCGCGGATCCACTCGGTTTTTCCTTCGGCCTTCAGCGAGTCGCAGTACTCCGAGGTCCGGCGGTCCTGCCACACGATGGCGTTGTAGACCGGTTCCTCCGTTTCGCGGTCCCACACGATCGTCGTCTCGCGCTGGTTGGTGATGCCTATTCCGGCTATGTTCAGCCCGTTGATGTCGATGGCCGCGATGGCTTCGGCGATCACCGACGCCTGCGACGACCAGATTTCGTGCGGATTGTGCTCCACCCATCCCGGTTTGGGGAAATACTGGGTGAACTCCCGCTGGGCCATCGAGCAAATCTGCCCCTTGCGGTCGAAAACGATCGCGCGGGAACTGCTCGTTCCCTGATCCAATGACAAAATGTACTGCTCCATATTTTTTCGGTTTAATCGTTGCGCCGGAATCCGGCCGGGCGGTCCCCGGGCCGTCCGATTACAAATCTATGAAAAAATTCCGGGATTCGAAACGAAACCGGCGGGTTTTTTATCGAAACTTTTCGGGAGGCTGTTTTCGGGAATATTCCGCCTGACGGGTCCGCCGACCCGCTGCCCCGATCCATCGGTCCGTTCCCCGGCCTGCTCCGCTCCTTCGGGAAAGACGTTCGCCGGGTCCCGGTTGGAGAAGCCTGCCGCTCCCCTCTGCCGTACCGAACAAGGGGTTGCCTCCGGAAAGGCAACCCCTTGCAGGCATATTGATATTTCGCCAATTACAGCACCGTCACATTTTCCGCCGGGGTGTACATATCGGGCAGGTCGCTGCAAAAGAAAGAGTTCTCCTGATTGTACATCTTCACGAAATCACGCTCCGAAGGGTGCCCGGGGAACACCGAGAAATAGTGCGTCCCGCTCTCCATCGGGTCGTACTTGTTGCGCCACGTCACCACCATGCTCACACGGCGTCCCGTCAGCGGAGCATGGATGTTCGTGGTCCAGTAGTCGGTCGCCGTGAAGCCTTCGACGCCCGTCTCGGTTACGCCGCACGGCTTGAGTTTGGCCAGCGAAACCTTCGAAATGGCTTTCAGATTCGTCACGAAAACCGCATTGTTGATACCCTGATAGCAGTCCATGCCTACGAAATCGACCCATTCGTCGCCCGGCCAGCGGAAGTAGAAGTCATCGACGGTCTTCGCGCTGTCCATCTGCGGGGAGATGGCGTAGATGAAATTATGCACGCCCTTCGTGTCGCGCAGATACTTCACCGTGAATTTCCACAGGTTGATGAACTCTTCGGTCGTCGTGCACGACGCGCCCCACCAGGACCAGGTCTGCGTATGTTCGTGGAACGGGCGGAAAATCACGGGAATCAGCTTGCCGTCGCTGCCCCGCAGGTTGTGTGCGATGTCGGCCAGGCGGTCGAGCCACTCCTTGAAAGTCCTATTCGTGGCGCTGCCCTCCGTCAGAATCTCTGCGGCCACCCGATTGCTGGAGTTGTCCCACGAATCGCCGCCGGTAAGCGGATTGTTGATGTGAATGCACGACGTGAGCACCATGCCGCGGTCGTAAGCCTCCCGGCAGCAGCGCAGCCGCAGTGCCTGGGCATCCGGGTCCGAAGCGTGGCGATCGTCGATATGCTCCGCAAAATCGAAACTGTATACGGCGGGATAGTCGCCGCAGACGGCCTTCGTGTCGGAACCGCCTTCGGTGCCGTACCACGTGCGGCCGTACATCAGGTCATCGTGGTGACCGAACATGAACCCCTTGCTCTGGATGGCCCAGAGGTTCGAATAGAGCGCTTTGGTCTCTTCGGTGGCATTCGGGTCCGACAGCGTGAGGGTCACGGGATCGCTCTCCCCCTCCTTTTTCGGCCCTTCGCTGTCATCGCTGCACGCCACGCCGGAAAGCAGCAGCGCCAATAACACAAACGGAATTCTTTTCATGGTTTCAGGTATTTGATTATTCGACATTGGTCAACAGAACGAAGCTTTCGGCGGGAACCGTCGTGCGGAAACGCTTCCCCGCAATGCCGCGTTCGCACGGTGCGGGAAATCCGTTTGCGTCGCACGCCCGGTCGCTCTCCGTATAATGGTAAAGAACGCCTCCGGCAAAGTCTCCGGGCAGGACAATCTCAAGGGTGCACGGCTCCTGCGAGAAGTTGACCGCAGCGACGCTGTATGCCGCATCCTTGCGGGCTGCCGCCACGCGCAGCCCCTCGCGCTGCGGGACCTCGCAGGCGAGGATGTCGCACCCGGCGGGAAAATGACGGCACATCAGCGACCAGGTGTAGTACCAGGGCCGCAGTTCCTCCTGCGAAGCGTCGCCGAAGACCTCCTCGCCGAGGATGTTCCACATTCCCCAGATCTTCACGTCCTCCGTGCGGCCCGAATCGCCGTTCGAATGCATGGCGTCGTCGAGCATCCACGCCGCCACCCCCGAAAGGCCGTTGTTCATCACCTCCATCGCCAGCAGCGGCATATCCAGCCCGTAGAAATAGTCGTAGCAGAGCATGTTGCAGTCCGAGCCTTTGGTGAAGGGATGCCCGGCGACCCGACGGTCGTACTCGGCTTTCAGCAGCGAATCCTCCGGCGCCGAGTACTTGTACCCGGCCTCGCCGAGAATCAGTTTTTTCCCGGCCGGAACTTCGGCGCGGATGCGGCGCAGCTTTTCGGCATAAGCCCCGCTGCGCACCTCGTGCTGGCCGGGATAGGCATGCACGTCGTAGATGCCGATCTGCGCGCCGAGGTCCTGCGCGCTCCGGGCCACCCATCCCGCCGCGTCGTACTCCGACGCCGGGTTCTTGTAACTCATCACCACGTCGGGCGCCGCAAGCGACACCTTTCGTTTCAGGTCCGGATACCGGGCCATTTCGGCGTCGAAACGCTGCGCCATCGAGCGCCACAGGTCGTAATCGCCGTCGGTCGAGGCCCAGTTGCCGTCGGGTTCGTTGAAGATGATGAAATGGCGGATGCAGTCGAACCCGAGGTCGCAGACCAGAAAATTCAGGTAATCGACCGACATCTCCACCCATTGCTGCGAATCCTTCATCGCCCACGTCGGCGGATTGTATTCACCGTAGGCCACCGTGATGCCGTTGTCCTGACAATATTGCAGCAGGCGGCGGAGCGACGCGAGGTTGCGCATGCGGTCGTAACGTCCCGTCGCGGCATCGTAATAGCGGTAGGGGCTGTTGATCATGCAGCGCACATAACCCGGGCGCATGAAATCGAGGCGTTCGGAGAGCTTCGCCCAATCGGCGTCGCTCACCTCCGCGCCCCACGCTTCGGCTTCGTCGTAAGGGTCCCACTCGACGCCGTTGCCGACGTAATCCGAACTGATGACCCGGTCGGTCACTTCGACCCGGAGGGCCTGCCCCGCATCGCAGGCGGAGAACAGTACGGCCGTGGCAAGCGCGGGTGTCAGAAATCTTTTCATAATCAATCGTTTTGTTCGGTCAGTAAAATCATCGACTCTCCGGGCATATCGTACTCCGCGCCGGAGCGGAAATCAATCCGCAGGCCGGTGGCGTCGGGCAACAGCGTGTGGTCGCCCTCCGTGCGCATCAGCCCCTCGCCGTAGCGATAGCGGGTTGCCTGCCTGAACCGCTTCCAGCCCGGACACTCGATCCGCACGCGGCGCGGTTCGCGCGACACGTTCACGACGGCGACGGTGCGCCGTCCGTCTTTCACGGCGGCGACGGCCTTGACCCCGGCGGCACCCCGCACGTCGGCTGCGAAGAAGTCGCTTCCCGGCCGCAGCGTGCGGCACAGCAGCGACCAGGCATAATACCACGGGCGCACCCGTTCCTCGCCGGCTCCGAAAATCTCGTCGCCGAAGATGTTCCAGAAACCCCATATCTTGAGTTTGTCGGGCGCCTCCTTGAAGTGCATCGCATCGTCGAGCATCCACGCGATGCAGCCCGAATAGCCCGTGTGAATCGTCTGGAACAACGCATCGGCCATGTCCGTGCCGTACATAGGGTCGTATACGAACATCTGCGAATCGTCCGTCGAGGCGTTCGGATGCGCTGCGGCCCGGCGCAGGTTCTCGGCCTGCAAAAGCGAATCGGCCGGCTCGACGAACTTGAAGCCGATCTCCCCCATCACGATCTTCTTCCCGGCGGGAACCTCCCTGCGGTAAGCCTCCAGGATACGGGCGTACTCCCCCGAGTTGACCGTGCATTTCGACGGATAGGTGTGGATGTCGTACAGGCCGATCCTGTCGCCCAGCTCATCGCGGCTGCGGCTCACCCACCACGCCTCTTCGGGTCCCCAGATCGCGGCGTCGGGACCGACCAGCTCCACTTTCCCGGCAAGCCCCTCGGCGTCGAGCCGCCCGCGGAAATAACTCACGGCTTTCGCCCACAGGTCGAAATCGCCGTCGGCCGCCGACCAGAAGCCGTTGGGTTCGTTGACGAGGTTGTAGTAACGGATGCAGTCATAGCCCTTTTCGCCGACCAGCCAGGCGACATAGGCCGCGGCGTGGTCCAGCAGCGTGCGGTTGACCGTCCCGGTCCGGGCGTCCATGAGCGATCCGCCCCAGTCGCCGAACATCACCGTCACGCCGCGCGACTGGCAGTAGTCGAGTATGTGCGAGAGGTGTTCGAATCCGCGCATGCGATCGAGCCGTCCGTCGCGCACGACCGAGGTCGTGTTGGTCATCACGCGGATAAAGGCCGGCCGCATGAAATCGAGCCGGGCATAGAGTTTCTCCCAGTCGGCATCGCTGATTTCGACACGGCCCTGTCCGTAATCGAGGGCATAAGGGTCCCACTGGACCCCGTTGCCGATATAGCCGCGATTGACGACGCTGTCGGCGTCGATACGCACCACGGCGTCGCATTTCCCGGCGGATTCTCCCGCACAGGCCCCCAGCAGCGCCGCCATGCATGCGAGCAGAAGGTTTCCGAAGTTTTTCATAGGCATCGGTTATAAATCCGCATGCAGGCCGGACCTGCATGCGGACGTTATCGGATCATTCGCCGGCTTCCGCCTGCTTGTTGAAGAGCATCACGTAGTTGCGCGGCCCGACGGCGAACCGGTCGTAATCGGTCCAGGGATAGGCCCCCTGCGTCGTCTGCCCGGGCAGTGCGAAGTCGAAGGCGATTCCGGGAACGCTGAGCGTCGAGGAGCCGTAGCTGTAATCCCCCTCCCGCAGGAGCTTCGCCGTGATGGAGACGATTCCCGAGGTGAACACCACGGTTCCGGCTTCGGCGTCATATACGTAGGCGCTTTTGCCGTGGGGCAGCAGGCCGTAATATTTGGTCAGGTCGAGAGCGCCCGTTCCCTCCTTATTGTAGTCGGCTTTGAGGATGTAATTCCAGTATCCGCCGTCCTCACCGGGCAGGTATTCGCACTCGCCCGTCTCGCGGCCGGCGTCGTCGGTGCCCGTGGCGGTCATTGCCAGGATGTTGTCGGATTCCTTCCAGATCGAATCGTCCCACACCCAGCTCTTGTCCACCGGGTTGACGAACGCGGGGTCGGCCGAACCGCCGTAGACCGTCAGACGGCCTACGGAGTAGGTTCCGGCGAGCGAGGTCTCCTCCGGATCTGGCTCCGGTTCCGGTTCGGGATCGACCGGCTCCTCGATCGTCTTCGACGCCTCGGGAACCTCGAAACCGGCCGGCTGCTTCACGATCTCGATGTAATACGTCACCGGATTGCGGGCGAAGACCCCGTAATCGTTGTAGGTGTTGTTCCAGTCCTCCGTGCCTTTCAGGTTGAATTTGAAGGCCTCGGATTCGAGCGTCAGCGGAATCGGCGGCACATTGGGCATCTGGTAGGTGCCCTTCGGCACGAGCGTGCAGGAGGTCTTGTTCCCGTCGGCATCGGTGAAGGTGATCGTCCCGTCGGAATAGTTGCGCAGCCAGGTGCTTTCGCCCTTGGGAATCTGACGGTAGAACTGCGTCAGGTCCACCGGCTTTCCGGTGTCGGGGTTCGACGCCCCGGCAAAGACGCAGTCCCAGTTTTTGGCGTCCTCGCCGGCCCAGTTCATGCAGGTTCCGGTCGTATTGCCGTCGGCGAGGATCTCTCCGAGCGTGAACACCAGATAGTTGTCCATCTCGGCGGCGGGTCCCCGGCCTTCGCCGTTCCAGCACCACGACTTGTCGGCGGGTTTGTAGAGCTTCGTACAGTCGTAAGCGGCGCCCGTGCCTCCGTAGACCCAGAGGTTGCTGATCGTATACGTTCCGGTCAGCGTCTCCGTGAACTCGGTCATTTCGAGCGTATAGGTGCGCGATTCGCCGTTGGGAGAGGTCACGACGATCTGCGGATCGCCCTTCGTGAAGTCGATCGTCCCGCCCGAGGCGACATTGGCCGTGGCCTTATAGGAGAGCGTCAGCGTTTCGACCCGGACCTTCGACATGTCCGCGACCATGTCCGACGCCAGTTGCAGCTCGATGACGCCCGTTTCGGAATCGGTCTCCGTGATGGTCGGCGTTCCGGCCTGACCCTCGAACTTGACGTCGATGATCGACCGCTCGTGGTTCCAGCCGCCGTCGGCGACATCTTCCCACGGATCGTCCTTGCAGGATGCGAAGCACAGCAGGACGAAAGCGCTCAGCAAATATTTCAGCTTGTTCATAATTCTGCGTTTTCTTAAAAGGTTAAAGATTCGGGTTCAGGTCGGACTCGACGGACGGGATCGGATAGAACACCATCTGCTCGGCGCTCAGCCCCTGTCCCTTGGCTTCGGCGATGTCCGTGTGCAGGCGGTTCCAGCGGCGCAGGTCATAGCAGCGGTTTCCCTCGAAAGCCAGTTCGAAACGGCGCTCGTCCATCACGCGCTCCCGGAACGTCTCCTTGTCCAGCCCCGGCTCCAGATCGCCCAGCCCGGCGCGGTTGCGGATGAAGTTCACCAGTTCATACGCCTTGACCGTAGGTCCGGCGGCTTCGGCATAGGTCAATGCGACGTCCGAATAGCGGAGCAGGTAGGGACGCGTGGAGGTTTTGTCTCCCGAGAAATTCGGGTCGATGAATTTGCGGCAGAACGGATAGTTCAGTTTGCCGTCGGCCGTTGAAGCCACCACATTGCCCGCGGCGTCGTACACCTTGTCGACGATCAGCCAGTCGTGACGGCGGTCGCCCGAGGCGAACGCATCGTAGAACGACAGCGCGGTCCGGTACTCGCCCCAGCCGTCGTGGGTCGGGACCATCTGGTCGGAATCGCCCTGCTTGAGATAGATCGTGGCTCCCGAAACATAGGGCAGGTACATCTTCGAGATCTTCGAATACTGCCCCTCCGATTCTCCCGTGCGGTCCATCGACATGATGAAGATATGCTCGGGTCCGGCCGGCCGCTCGACGTCGTAAATATCGAGCAGGTTGTCGTCGAAACGGAAGACCGTCTGCTCGGGATTGTCGACCACCAGCCCGGCGTATTTCACCGCCTCGGCATAGTATTCGTCCACGTCGTGCGACATGGCGGCGTACTGGGGCACGCCGTGCTCCTTGGCCGATGCGATGTAGAGATAAGCCTTGGCCAGCATTCCGTAGGCCGCGGCGCGGTCCGCACGGCCCGTTTCGGGCGCCGCGAAGAACGGCAGCAGCGTACCGGCGGTCTTGAAGTCCTCGATGACGAGCTTCCACATGGCGTCGAGCGACTCGGCGGCGGGGACGGCCGTATCTTCGAGCGTCTCGACAGGCGTCGTGTGGACGGGCACGCAGCCGAAGTTGCGCGCGAGGTTGAAATACGAATAGGCGCGCATGAAATAGGCCTCGCCGAGGAAGCGGTTCCTGCGGCCCTCGTCGATGTTCATCCCCGGCACCTTCTTGATCACGGCGTTGGCACGGTTGATCGTGATGTAGGAGTACTTGTAGAAATTGCCGAGCGTGGTGTTGGTCTTGAAATTGTTGATCTTCCATCCGTCCAGCTCCTTGTTGGCCGCCGCGGCGTCGCCTTTCGGCTCCATGTCGTCGGTGTTCATGTCGCCCAGAAAGACGATCGAACGCGAATATTCGATGTAATTGATCGCGTCGTAGATATAGTTCACGGCCGACTCGGCGTCCGCCTCCGTCTTGTAGAAATTGTCCTCGGAGTAGAAGCCGTAGGGATACTCGTCCAGATTGCAGGCCGCCAGGAGAGAGGCTCCCCCGAACGCAAGTATAAGGTGTTTGATTTTCATGGTTGGCAATGTTTAGAAGGTGAAGTCGGCTCCGAACGTCCATTTGCGCAGGCGCGGATAGCCGCCCGAATAGATACCCGTCATCCCCACTTCGGGATCGTAGCCCTCGAAGCCGGTGAAGGTGTAGAGATTGTCGGCACTGACGTAGAGGCGTATCTTGCGTGCCGCATCCTTCTTCGAGAAGGGGATCGAATATCCCAGCGTCATGGTCTGGATGCGCACGAACGAACCGTCCTCGACCCACCAGTCGGAGAGCTTGGTTTGGCGGTTGGCGTTCAGCCGCGGGTAGGAATTGGTCGGGTTGTCGGTCGTCCAGCGCATCGGCATATTGCTCGGCTGGTCGAAACGCTTGGTGTTCAGCACGTCGTTGCCGAAGACGCCGTTGAAGAAGATGCTGAAGTCGAAACGGCGCCACGAAACGTCGATGCCCAGCGAGGCCATCCAGTCGGGATTCGGGTCGCCGATGATGCACATGTCGTTCTCGTCGACGGTCTCCAATCCGTCGCCGTCGTAAATATCCACATACTTGAACTCACCCGGCTGGGCGTCGTCGCCCGAAAGACCGGCGCTCAGGCCCTCGGCCAGCGACTGCACGATGCCGTCGGTCCTGTATCCGTAAAAGACGTACATCGGCTGCCCTACGGCGAGGATATTCGTATAGGCGCGGAACTGTTCGCTCTGGTTGCCGTAATATTCATACTGCATGCCGGTGCGCAGGTCGGTTTTCAGACCGGTCTGCACGGCGTTTCCGAGGCTGAGCACCTTGTTGCGGTTGCGCGAGAAGACGAAGGTGCCGCCCACGCGCCAGTCGCGGTTCTGGAACGCCACGCCGTCGATCGTCAGTTCGATGCCGCGGTTGCGGATCTCGCCGTCGTTGACCCACATCTTGTCGTAACCCGACGAAGGCGCGATGTTGCGCTCGCGCAGCAGGTCCGAGGTGCGCTTGTCGTACCAGTCGAAAGTCACGTTCAGACGGTTGCCGAAGAACGACATGTCCAGTCCGAGGTCGACCTGCGCGGTGGTCTCCCATTTCAGACCCTTGTTCGGGATGCCGCTCCAAAGCGCATAGATGCCGTCCTGCCCCGTGGTGCCCGACTGATAGCCGGGTCCGATGGCCGTCACCCACTTGCCTCCGTTGAAATACTTGTGCTGTCCGTAGCGGCTCAGCGTCTGGTAGGCCGAAATACCCTGGTTGCCCGAAATACCGTAGGAGGCGCGGATCTTCAGCACGTCGAAAACGTTCAGGTTCCGGATGAACCGCTCCTCGTGCATCTTCCAGCTGAACGCCCCCGAGGGGAAGAAGGCCCACTTGTTGTTGGAGCCGAATTTCGAAGAACCGTCGGCGCGGGCCGTGAAGGTGAAGAGGAACCGGTTGTCGAACGTGTAGTTGATACGCGTGAGGGCCGAGACCAGCTCGGTCTTGTAGGAGCCGTTGCCGATCGAATAGGTCTCCGAATCGCCCGCGGCGAGGTTCTCGTTGCCCAGCGATTCGTTGATGAAGCCCTTGGCGGCCAGCGACGAACTGCGCGACTGGTAGTTCTCGTAAGAGTAACCGCCCATCACCGTCAGCCGGTGCTTTTCAGCGAAAGTCCGATCGAACGTGGCGTAGGCTTCGAAAACGATGTTGTCGTCCTTCCAGTTGTCGATCGACCCGTAACCGTCGTTGAACACGCCCGTCTCGGAATACTTCTTCGGGAAATATTTGTCGGTGATCTGTTCGCCGTGCTTGTAGTTGAACTGCGCCATGACGTTCAGGCAGGGAAGCACGTCCCAGTTCACCGAAGCGAACGAGATGATGTCTAACCCCTTCGAATCGTTCTTCTGCAAATCGGTCAGGGCCAGCGGATGCGAATAGTCCTGGGCGCCGTACAGCCAGTAATCGCCGTTGTCGTCGTAGACCGGGAAGATCGGGTTGCGCCAGTAGGCCAGTCCGCCGTTGTTGTGACGCTTGTTGCTGGTGATGTTGGCGCTGGCCTTCATGCGCAGGTTGTCCAGCAGCTTGTGCTCGACCGAGAAATTACCGCCGTATTTGCGGTAGGTGTCCTCGATGTACATGCCGTTGTCGAGGTAGTAGTTGGCGCTGGCCTGGAACATCGTGCGGTCGTTGCTGCTCTGCACCTGTACGGTGGTGTTGTTCGACACGGGCGTCGGGCGGAAGACCAGGTCGTCCCAGCGCGTGTTGGTCGTCCAGGTCGTCTGCAACTCCGCAATCGAGGGATAATAGACGCCGTTGGCATTGGTCGCACCGATGTAGGTCGGCGTCAGTCCGGCGTTGATGCTGCTTTCGTTCGAGAGCATCGCCATCAGCACGGGATCGCGCCAGAGGTTCAGCTCGGAGCTGAATCCCGAAACGGTCGTCTGCTGGCGCAGCGTGATGCGCGTCACGTTCTCCTGCGCCTTGCGCGTGGTGATGAGGATCACGCCGTTGGCTCCGCGCGAACCGTAGATGGCCGATGCCGAGGCATCCTTGAGCACCTCCATCGAAACGATGTCCTGCGGGTTGATTTGTTTCAGGTCGCCGGCATCGCCCCAGGGGAATCCGTCGATGACCACCAGCGGAGCGTTCGAACCGTTGAGCGACGAGTTGCCGCGGATGCGGACCGTCGACGAGGCGCCGGGGTCCTGCGAGGAGTTGACCACCTGCACGCCGGCCACGCGGCCCTGCAACAGCCCGTCGATCGAGTTGGCCGGGATGTCGGTGAGTTTCTCGGCCTTGACCGAGGCCACGGAACCCGTCAGGTCGCTCTTCTTGACCTGTCCGTAACCCACGACCACCACTTCGTCCACGGCCGTGGCCTCCTCGACCAGCACGATGTTGAAAGAGGTGCGGCCGCCGACCTCCACCGTCTGCGTTTTATAGCCGATGAAATTGACGGCAAGGCGGGCGTCCGAAGCCACTCCGGTCAATGAAAAGGCTCCGTCGGCCCCGGTTGTGGTTCCTTTCGTCGTGCCGACGACGACAACCGACGCGCCCGTTACGGCGGCGCCGTTCTGATCCACGACCTTGCCCGTCACGGTCATGCTCCGTGATGCGGACTGGGCGCGGACGTCTCCCGTCCCCCACAGGCAGACCGCCAGCAGGGAGAGAACGATCAGGTAAAATTTCATTTTCATAAGTTTTAGATTAGAGTAGTTTATTGATACGGTCCGGGGCGGTTCCGGGAACTGCACCGGACACTGCAAAGTAACATGCTGCTACGGAAGAACTGTTTTAGAAAATCGCTGATTGATTATACTTTTATGAAAACAAAGCGCAAATGGGCTATTCGCAACGGCATTTCTCCGTCAAATAATTTAATAATTCCTCCAGCCGGCAGGTTGCAACGCCTACATATTTGTCCGCTCCGCCGTAATAGACGTACAGCACGCCGTCGACGACCACATTGCCGGTCGGGAAGACGCAATGGCTGTAAAAACCTTCGGTTTCATAGAAAAATTCGGGTTCGAGGATCGGTTCCGGCGTCCGGGCCAGCACCCGCAGTGGATTCTCCCGGTCGAGCAGCAGCGCCCCGACGCGGTATTCGGCCGTGCCGCCGTCGGCAACTCCGTGGTAGAGCGTCAGCCACCCTGCCTCGGTCAGGATCGGCGGCGTGCTTCCGCCGATCTTCTCCTCCCAGGTTCCTTCGCGGCCGGCGATAAGCAGATGGCTGGGCTTGTCCTCCCATGCCAGCAGGTCGTCGGAGAACTTCAGCCAGATCGAAGGGTATTTCACCCCGTAACGTTCGCCCACGAACTGTTTGGGACGGTGCATCATGGCGAACTTCCCGCCGATTTTCTCCGGGAAAAGGATTACGTCCCGATCGTCGAGCACGGGCGACGTAAGCCGCCCCAGCCGTCGGAAATTCCGGAAGTCGGTCGTCACGGCAAGCCCCGTATTTCCCAGGTTCTGCGCCATGGCGGCCGGCGCATAAGCTCCGCATTGGGGCAGACGCACCACGTCGTGCGCGAAAGTCCAGTACTGCCCGGGGGCATGGGCGCGGTAGGCGTAGGTAATGTAAAACTCGTTGTCGAACTTCACGATGCGCGGATCTTCGACGCACCCTCCGTCGGGACCGTCCGCGCTGGGACCGAATACCGGCGAATCGCCGACACGGCGGAAGTCGAAGCCGTTCTCGCTGACGGCCAGCCCCAAACGGATGACATGTTCCTTGTCGTCGCCGGCGGCGCGGTAGAGCATGTAAAACCGGCCGTCGTCGTAGATGACCCCCGGGTTGCAGGTTACGAGATTCTCCCAGGCATTGGCCGGATTGGGAGCGATGATCGGATTTTTTTCGTATTTCTTCAGTTTCATATCAACGGAATATTATGAGAATAAGCATACACAGAACCAGCAGCACCCCGCCCCATACGCGGTAGTTGCGCCACCAGGAAACCTCCGCGAGCGAGCGGGTTTCAGCCCGGAAATCCGCCGCCGAAAAGGTCGTGTCGATCAGTTTGTCGGGCCGGGGCGCGGGAGCCGTACGGCTTACGGCCCAGATCACCGACAGGCTGAAGACCAGCAGGAACGGCACGATCAACAGAAAGTGCATCCCGCCGAAGATCTCCGTGCGCCAGAGGAGCATCGCCGCCGCGACGACCAGTCCGGCGATCAGCCCCGCAAAGGCTCCCCGCCCGTTGGCGCGGCGCGAGAAAACGCCCATCAGGAAAGCCGCCACGACGGGAGGCGCAATGTAGGAGAGCATCTCCTGGTAATATTTGAGCAGCGAACCGAAACGTCCGATCTGCGGAGCCCAGAGGGCGGCGATCACGATGATGACCAGCGAAGCCAGCTTGCCGACGCGCACCAGCTTGCGCTCGTCGGCCCGCTTGTCGATCTTGGCGTAGAAATCCATCGTGAAGAGCGTCGACGTGGAGTTCAGAATGGCGCTCAACGTCGACGTCAGCGCGGCGAGCAGCGCCGAAAGCATGATCCCCAGTAACCCCGTGGGCAACAGGCGCAGCACCATCGTCGGATAGATCATGTCGGGTTTCTCGATGCCCGGGAAGAGATGGCGGGCGATAACGCCCGGAAAGACGATGATGAACAGGGTGGCCAGCGTCAGCGCTCCGGCGAACATCACCCCTTTGCGGCCCTCGTCGACGCTCCGCGCGCTCAACACGCGCTGTACGAGCGTCTGGTTGTTGGCCCAGAAATAGATGCCCAGCACCGGCATGCCGACGATCAGCCCCAGCCAGGGCGTGGCCGTATCGGTCAGCGGGCGAATCAGTCTGACGCTCATGTCGCCGCTTTCGAACAGCGACGCGAGGTAGTCGAACCCGCCGTTGGCGAAGCAGGCTCCCGTCAGGATCACCGACCCGACGATCAGAATCACCGCCTGGATCAGTTCGGCGTTGATCGCCGACGAAAGACCGCCCGGGATGGTGTACGAAGCCGCCAGCACGGCGAAGATGATGATGATGAGCTGCAAGTCCGCCTCCGGGAACAACAACTTGATGATCAGCGCGGCGGCATACAGCGCCCCGGCCGCATCGAGAAAGATGTTGCCCACGATGCAGATTCCGGAAAAGTAGTAGCGCGACCGCTTGTCGAAGCGTCGTTCGAGAAACTCGGGAATCGTGAATATCCCCGAACGGATGTAGAGCGGCAGCAGGAACGTGGCGAAAAACACCATCACCACGACACCTGTGAGGTTGTAGTTGAACACGGCCACTCCGGTGTGGTAGGCGTCGCCCGACTGGCCGATGAGCGTCGTGCTGGAGATGCTCGCGGCGAAAAGCGACAGACCCACGATCCACCACGGCATCGTGCGGCCGGCCAGAAAATAGGACCCGGCGTCGGAACTCTTGCCGTTGCGCAATCCCCACCATATTATAAATATAAGGTAAAGGACGATAATCGCGCAGTCGACAAAATTAATCGCAATCGAATTCATGTAAGTCGTTTTAGGATTTTTTTACTAATGCAAAGATATGTACCCGAAAATTTACCGGATTGTATAAGTCGGTTAAACAAGTATACTTTTTTGAATTATTCATGGAGCTTTCTGAATTATTCCTATTTTTGTACCGGACCTGAAACCCTTACCGGACATGAAAGAGATACAGCAGGAGATCACCCCGATCACGAACGAGGACCTTTTCATCATCCTCAACCACCCCAACGCGCATTTCGACTATCCGATCCACTGCCATCCGGAATACGAGATCAATCTGGTGATGAACACTCGGGGATCGCGCATCGTGGGCGATTCCACCGAGGATTTCGGTCCGCTGGACCTGGTGATGACCGGTCCCTATGTGCCGCACGTGTGGAAATCGCCCCTGAAAACCAACCACGTCATCACCATTCAGTTCTCGGGCGACCTGATCGACTTCCCGATCGTCAACAAACGCCTGTTTCTCCCCATCCGGCAACTGCTGCTCGACTCCCGGCAGGGGCTTTCGTTCACAGGTCCCGAACAGTTGAGCGTCCGGGACCGGATTCTTGAACTCACGCGCATGCAGGGATTCCAGTCGGCGACCGCTTTTCTGGACATTCTCAACGCGCTGGCCACGGCCAACCGCAAGGTGCTTATGAGCAATCTCTGCGACTCGAAGAACATTGTCCACACCTCCAAATCGCGCCGCATCGCCAAAGTCTGCGACTACATCGAGAAAAACCTCTGCCAGAACATCCGGCTCACCGACGTGGCCGGGTTGGTCAACATGTCGGAATCGGCCTTTTCGCACTTTTTCAAGAAGCGCACGAACATCTCCTACATCACCTTCGTCAACAACATGCGCATCTCCAAGGCCTGCCAGCTGCTTGCCAACACGACGCTCAGCGCCTCGGAGATCTGCTACGCCTGCGGCTTCAACAACAAGTCGAATTTCATCCGCATCTTCACCAAAAAGAAAAACATGACCCCGATCGAATACCGCGAATACATCTCCCAGATGCTCATCAAATACTGATCTACCCTTCATCTTATGAAAAACTTCAAACCAATCCTTACCGCTATGTCCCTCTGCATGGCCCTCGCCGCAGCCGCAGCCCCCGTCCGTCAACACCTGCACGACGACTGGCAGTTCCGTCAGGCGCGGCTCAACAACTGGTATCCGGCCACGGTCCCCGGCACGGTGCACACCGACCTGATGGCCAACCGGATCATCGAAGACCCCTATTTCCGCCTCAACGAGCGCGGCGTACAGTGGGTCGACAAGGAAGACTGGATCTACGAAACGCATTTCGAGGCCGACGCCGGCCTGCTCGCCCGCGAGCGGATCGAACTGGTCTTCGAAGGGCTCGACACCTATGCCGACGTCTACCTCAACGACGAGAAGGTGCTCGCCGCCGACAACATGTTCCGCCGCTGGCGCACGGAGGTCAAACGGCTGCTCCGTCCGGGCGAAAACACCCTGAAAGTCTATTTCCACTCGCCGATCAAGGTCGACCTGCCCAAATACGACTCGCTGCCCTACCGTTACGAGGCCGTCAACGATCAGTCGGCCAACGGCGGGCTTTTCGACAAACGCGTCAGCGTCTTCGCCCGCAAGGCGGGTTACCACTACGGCTGGGACTGGGGTCCGCGCCTGGTGACCTCGGGCATCTGGCGTCCGGTCTATCTGGAGGGCTGGAGCGGCGCCCGCATCAGCGATGTCTTCTACCGCCAGCAGGAGGTTACGGCCAGGCGCGCCCGGGTCGAGGTCGAGGTGGAAATCGCCTCCGTCCGTGACCTGGCGGAAGCCGTAGTCACCGTTGCATCCCCCGGCGAAGGCATCGAAGCCTCGGTCACGGCGCCGCTGCGCTCCGGAATCAACAAGGTAACCGTCCCGCTCGACATTGCCTCTCCGAAACTCTGGTGGACCCGCGAACTGGGCGAACCTCATCTCTACGAATTCCGGGCTTCGGTCGCGGCGGGGGACGCCTCCGACAGCCGGACCACCCGCATCGGGCTGCGCTCGCTGCGCCTCGTGCGCGACAAGGTCGCCGACGGCACGACCTTCTACTTCGAACTCAACGGCGAGCCGCTCTTCGCCAAAGGAGCCAACTACATCCCCTGCGACGTCTTCCTGCCGCGCGTCACGCGCGCCGTCTACGAGAAGACGATCGACGACGCCGCGGCCGTGAACATGAACATGCTGCGCGTCTGGGGCGGAGGTGTCTATGAAGACGATGTTTTCTACGAACTGTGCGATGAACGGGGCATCCTCGTATGGCAGGATTTCATGTTCGCATGCAGCGTCTATCCCGCCGAGGGGGCATGGCTCGAAAACGTCCGGCTCGAAGCCGAAGACAACATCCGCCGTCTGCGCAATCACCCCTCGATCGCCGTATGGTGCGGCAACAACGAGTGCAACGAAGCGTGGTTCGGTTGGGGATGGAACACCCGGTACGCCGAACAGGGGCATCCCGAATGGGACCGGATCATCGGCGACCAGCTCCGCCGCCAATACTACGAAGTGCTGCCCGAAGCCGTCGCCGCCTGCTCGCCCGGCACGCCTTACCACCCCTCGTCGCCCTGGTCGCGTCACGAAGGCACGAGCGAAAACAGCGAAGGCGATACGCATTTCTGGAAAGTGTGGCACAGCCGCGCACCGATCGCCGACTACAACGCCACGCGCAGCCGCTTCTTCAGCGAATACGGCTTCCAGTCGTTCCCCGAATACGCCTCCGTCCTGCGTTTCGCCCCCGAAGAGCGCGACTGGGACATTGAATCGGAGGTGATGATGGCCCACCAGCGCGGCGGCGATTTCGCCAACATGCGCATCCGCCAATACCTCGAAGACGAATACTGGCCCGCACGCGATTTCCGCACGTTCCTTTACATGAGCCACGTTTTGCAGGGCGACGCCATCAAGACCGCCATCGAGGCGCACCGGCGCGACAAACCCTACTGCTGGGGATCGCTCTTCTGGCAGCACAACGACTGCTGGCCCGTGGCTTCGTGGGCCAGCCGCGACTGGTACGGCCGCTGGAAGGCGCAACATTATTTCGCCCGCCCGGCCTTCGACGACATCCTCGTATCGCCCCTTGCCGAGGGAAACACGCTGAACGTCCGCCTTGTGTCGGACCGCCGCAAAACGGTCCGGGGCAAACTCCGGATAACGGTCATGGACATGGACGGCGCCCTCCTCTCGGAAAACACCCGCAGCCTAACCGTCGCACCCAATGCCAGTCGGAACGTCTATTCGGCCGACATTTCCGGACTTTTGCACGGTTGCGCCCGCAATCGGGCGATCGTCGTCGCGGAATTCACGACCGACGGACGCCGCTACGCCAACATCGGATATTTCGTCTCTCAAAAAGAGCTTGAGCTGCCCGAAGCCGACATCCGCTGGAGCGTCGGACCTGCGGCGGACGGTTATGAAATTACGCTCTCGAGCGACCGTTTCGTCCGCGCCGTCTGGCTCGCTCTCGACGGCGACGAACATTTCGAGGACAACTATTTCGACCTCGTACCGGGCGTCAGCAAAACGGTGCGGGTCGCAACGACGCTGTCCCGGTCCGAATTCGACCGGCTGCTGCGCATCACCCATTTGCAACAAACCCGATAAACCGACCATATGATTATGAAACGCACATTGCGCCTTTTGCTGACCGTAGGGCTGTCGCTCGTCTGCGTCAGCCTGTTCGCCCAAAAGTTCCCCAACTACCCCATCCCGCAGCAGCCCGATACGCTGCGCATCCTCGGCATCGGCAACAGCTTCACCGACGACGGCATGATGTATCTGCCCGAGCTGCTGGAGGCTGCCGGCATCCGGAACGTCGTGCTGGGGCGTCTCTACATAGCCGGGTGTTCGCTCGAACGCCATTGCCGGGAATATGCCGGCAACGCCCCTGCGTATATCTATTACAAGTCGACGTCCAACCGCTGGGAGACCGTTTCGAAGAAAGCGACCCTGTTGGACGGAATCGCCGACGAACGGTGGGACGTCGTGGTACTGCAACAGGCGTCGGGCAAATCGGGCATCTATCCGACCTATCAGCCCTGGTTCGGCCGGCTGGTCGAGATCGTGCGATGGTGTTGCCCCAATGCCGGAGCCTGCATCGCCTGGCAACAGACATGGGCCTATGCCCGCAATTCGCAGCACCGGGATTTCGGACGATACGAGAAGAACCAGCAACTGATGTACCGGGGAATCGTCTCTTCGGTCGAACAACTCATGCGGGAGACCTCCGTCGAAGTGGTCGTCCCGTCGGGCACGGCGATTCAGGACCTGCGCAACACGGCGCTGTGCGACTCGCTGGACCTGACGCGCGACGGATACCACCTGAATCCCGGGACCGGACGTTACACTGCGGCCTGCGCATGGTTCCAGACGCTCGTGGCCCCGGCCTTCGGGACGAACGTCGCCGGGAACGGCTGCCGTCTGGCGGGAACCCCTCACGAGCTGACGCCGCAGGAGGCCGAAGCCTGTCAGGAGGCGGCCCGCAGAGCCTGCATCCGGCGGTTCTCCGTTTGGACGGAACCTGTCGCCGGCGAGGGCGGGACGGCAGTCCGGTAGCGGTCGGGCTTGGTCGGGCATCCCGCCATGCAGATATAGGTATCCTGCCATTCGCCGGAGCATTCCCGTTATCTGCCGGATGTGGGTTCGAAGCTCGCCCTGCCCCCTCCCTACCACCACCAACGAAAAAAGAGGTCTGCAAAGACCTCTTCGAGCGGAAAACGGGATTCGAACCCGCGACCCTCAGCTTGGGAAGCTGATGCTCTACCGACTGAGCTATTTCCGCATTACGGAGTACAAAGTTACTCCGTTTTTTTTATTTGTCAAGTTTTCGGCGGCTGAAAAATGCGCCTACCCCACGATTTTTTTCAGCGACGCGAGGTTTTCGGGGTTTTTCAGGCTGCGGCCCTCGGCCGAATAGAGGTAGTCGAGCCGGTTTCGGAAATGCTCCTCGACCTTCCCGCGCACGACCTTCATTGTGCTGTTCACCAATCCGTTCTGCTCCGTGAAAGCCTCGTCGACAATGGCCAGTCCCGCAGGCAGCCACCGTTCCGGAAACTCCCCGGCATAGGTTCCTCCGGCGCGGTAACGGTCGATCTCGGCGCCGAGAATCTCCGCTGCGACGTTTGCGCGCTCCGCTTCGGGCGTCCTGCGGGCCTCCAGCTCGCGGCGCAGCGCCTCGCGGTTGGGAACCACGATCGCCCCCGTAAACGGGCTTTGGTTGTTGTGCACGATGATCTGGTCGATGTAGGGCGATTTATCCACGATCGCCTCCTCCATTCCTTCGGGGCTGTATTTTTCGCCGTCCGAAGCGATCAGCAGGCTCTTGAAACGTCCCAGCACATAGAGGAAATCATCCTCCGAGACGTAACCCATGTCGCCCGTGTGGAGCCACCCGTCGCGCACGGTTTCGGCCGTGGCCCCGGGATTCTTCCAGTAGCCGGCCATGACGTTCTCGCCGCGGACGACGATTTCGCCCTTCTGCCCGCGGGGAACCTCGCGACCCTCCTCGTCGAGGATCTTCAGGTCCAGCGGAATGAGTATCTTGCCCGACGATCCGAACCGGTGCCAGTGATGTTTGGGCGAGTTGGTCGAAATCACGGGCGTCGCCTCCGAAAGTCCGTATCCCTGGAACATCGGGATTCCGATGGCGTAGAAAAACCGCTGCAACTCCGCGTCGAGCAGCGCACCGCCTCCGACGAAGAATTCGAGATGGCCTCCGAACGCCTGCCGCACCTTGCGGAACAGCAGCGCGTCGAAAATCCCGACGACGGGGGCCAGCACGATGCGCCATCCGCTGCCCCTGCCATACCCGTCGCTGTTGTATGCGTATGCCGTGCGGAGCGCGAGGTTGAAAAGCGCCTCGGTGAATCTCCCCTTGGCCCGTATGGAGCTTTCGATGTTTTTCCGGAAGTTCTTGGCCAGCGCCGGGACCGACAGCAGGAAGTGCGGCTGCACCTCGCGGATGTTCTGCGGGATGTTCTTGAGCGTCTCCATCGGCGTCGCTCCGATCTGCACCGTGGCCACCGAGGCTCCGCAGGCGATCATGATGTAGAAACCCACGACGTGGGCGAAACAGTGGTCGAGCGGCAGGATGATCAGCGTGCGGAAATGCGGCGGAATGTCGACCCGCGACAACGCCTGCTCGACGTTGGCCGTGTAGTTGCGGTGGGTCAGGATCACGCCTTTGGGGTCCGACGTCGTGCCCGAGGTGTAGGTGATCGTGGCGTAATCGTCATTCCGGATCGCCTGCCCGATCTCCATGAACTCCTCCTTGTTCTTGGCGAGGTATTCGCGGCCCAGACGCTTGAGCGTCCCGTAGGCCGTCTCCCCGGATTCCAGCGGAATGTGTCCGAGGACGATCACCTGCTCCAGCTGCGGCAGTCCGGCGCGGATGCGGCGGATCTTGGGCAGCTGGTGTTTCGACACGAAAACGGCCTTGACCTCGGCGTGCCGCATGCGGAAGAGGAGGTCGTTCGACTCTTCGAGTTTCACCGACAGGGGCACGCTGACCGCCCCGGCGTAGAACAGCCCCAGTTCGGAAATGATCCATGCGTTGCTGCCTTCGGCCAGTATCGCCACCTTGTCTCCGGGGCGGATGCCGAGCGCGGCGAGTCCGGCTCCGGCTTCGAGCGCCTGCTCGCGGGTCTCGGCATAGGTCGTAGGCTCGAATTTGTGATGGCGTTTTTCGAGCAGGAAGGTCTTGGCCCCGTATTTCCGCACGGAGGCCTCGAAGAGGTCGATGATGGTCTTTTTCATGGTTCTTAATCCATTTTCAGCACGGCGAGGAATGCCGACTGGGGAACTTCGACGTTACCGATCTGGCGCATGCGCTTTTTGCCCTTCTTCTGTTTTTCGAGCAGCTTGCGCTTACGCGAAATATCTCCGCCGTAGCACTTCGCCGTCACGTCCTTGCGCACGGCCTTGACCGTTTCGCGTGCGATGATCTTGGCGCCGACGGCGGCCTGTATGGCGATGTCGAACTGCTGGCGGGGGATCAGCTCCTTGAGCTTTTCGCACATCTTGCGTCCGAAATCGTAGGCGTGGTCCGTGTAGGTGAGCGACGAGAGGGCGTCGACCGGCTCCCCGTTGAGCAGGATGTCGAGCTTGACGAGTTTCGAGGGCTGGAATCCCGTGCGGTGGTAGTCGAACGAGGCGTATCCTTTCGAGATGCTCTTGAGCTTGTCGTAGAAGTCGAAGACGATCTCCGAGAGGGGCATGTCGAAGTTGACCTCCACGCGGTCCTGCGTGATGAATGTCTGGTTCTTCATCACCCCGCGCTTGTCGATGCAGAGTTTGATGACGTTGCCCAGAAACTCCGACTTGGTGATGATCTGCGCGAGGATGTAGGGTTCCTCGATCTTGTCGATCTTTGTCACCTCGGGCAGTCCCGAGGGGTTGTGCACCTCGACCACGTCGCCCTGCGTCGTGGTGATGCGGTACGACACGTTGGGCACGGTCGTGA
>ERZ780149.670-NODE-670-length-42902-cov-5.477560_pt1 | contig 42902 bp, 28 predicted proteins | sample MGYA00511367_ERZ780149 | MGnify/ENA primary metagenome ERZ780149 (study PRJEB29588, sample SAMEA2153852) | human gut metagenome | biome: human gut; feature: human-associated habitat; material: faeces | place: Denmark | collected 2008/2010 ... | reverse complement strand
ACAAAAAGACAAAAGAAAAGGTTTTGTGCCAAAATTTCACAAAACCCTTTTGTCTTTTATTTTTTCTTTGGACGACCTGGACCTTTTTTCTTTGGTGGTCTGCCTGGACCTTTCTTAACTTCTTTCTTTGGTCTGCCTGGTCCACGAACTTCTTCTTTCTTTGGACGACCTGGACCTTTCTTAACTTCCTTCTTTGGTCTGCCTGGTCCACGAACTTCTTCTTTCTTTGGTCTGCCTGGTCCTCTAACTTCTTCCTTCTTTGGACGACCAACTTTTCCAGTGGTGGTTTGTTTTGTTGAACCAGCAGGTCTTCCTGGGCCTTTTTTCTTTGCAGGTCTGCCTGGTCCACGTCCTGCTTTTGCAGAAGTTGGACGACCGCGTTTTGCTTTTCTTGGTCTTCCTGGACCGCGAGTTGGCTCTTCGACCTCATAATCCTCGTCGTCATAGTCGTCGTAGTCTTCTTCATCATAATCGTCATAATTCTCGTAGTCGCCTTCTTCCTCTTCGTCAGTTTCCGGCTCTTCAACTGCAACGATTTTTTGTTGTTTTTGTTTTTTGTTCTTTGATTGTTTTGCTACGACTGGAGTCTCTTCGTCCTCATCTTCTTCGTTTTCTTCAACAAATGTTGGAACAACTGTTTTGTTGTCTTTTGTTTCGACTTCTGGTTGTTCACTCTTATCAAAGAGTTCTTGCTCAACCTCTGGGGTCACTTCTGTTTGTGATTCCTTGCTCTCTTCAGCCTCAGCAGGTTTTTCTTGATCAGCCTTTTCCTCAAGTGCTTTTTCCGCATCAAGTTCAGCCTGTTTTGCTTCTTCGTCAGCTTCTTGTTTTTCTTTCTCTAGTTGTTCAAGAAGTGCTTTTGCTTCGTCTGGGTCATGGTAATTTCCGTCAATATCATAATATCCGCCCGTTTCATCAAAGTATCTTCCTTGTGGGTCATAATATGTGCCATTTGGATAACGATAGTATCCGTCACTATCATAATAGCCTTCATATTCGTCAACAGGAGGTTGTTCCTCTGTTTGCTCTGCGGTTTCACCATTTTCAGTTTGTTCAATGTCAGGTGCTTGAACTTCTGGTTCTTCTGAAACATAATCTTGCACAGGTGCAGGTTGTTCAGTTGTCTCTTGTTCTTGTTCAACCGCTGTATCAGTTTCAGATTGAGCATCTTGCACAGAAGGAAGATTGATTTCTTCGGTTGAATCGCCTTTCTTTCCAACAAGCGCAGATTTTGCTTTTTCAGCTGTTTCAATCAAAGCATTTGTATAGAAATTTTCTTTTTCAGAAAGTTCACTATCAAAATTTTTGATTCTGTCTTTGAGTTGTGAGTTCTCATAAGATAGTTCTTGGACTTGGTCTTTGAGTTCAACAATTTTTTGAGCATAAGAATCTTTTGTTTCTGCCAAAGTTTCGCGTTCTTCTTTTTCTTTTTCGTTTGCAACTTTAAGCAAATTTTTGAAAACTTTTGTCGAATATGTTTTGTATTCAGCGAGCATCGCTTTTTCGATGTATTTTCTTCTTTCTTCAAGCTCTGCTTTCTTTTTGTCAATCTCGCTTGTCAATACTTCAAGTTCTTGATTAAATCTATATGTTTCCTCAGTGTTATCTTTTTCAAGTTGAGTGAGTTTTGAAATTTCTTGGTCTTGTTGCTTTTTGAGATAGTTACCTTCAATTCTGTTTGTTGAAGATTCTTGTTGCATACGGATTCTTTCAATATTTTCTTTTGCCGTTTGCATTTTTCTTTGAATTTCACGTTGAGTGTTGTCGTATGACTTTTTGAGGGTGTCAATTTGACTTTCAACTTGTTGGATTTCAGCAAGGAGTCTGTTTCTCAAACTCAAATATATTTCGGTTTCTTTCATCGCTCTGTCCAAAATCAAAGAACCAGAAATATCAACTGAACCAAAATCATAAACTTCATGGTCAACAGCATTGCGTCTTGCTTTTTCAAGCTCTTCTTGCTCTTGACGTGCACGTTTTTCCAAGTATTCGTTGAGAGCTGGAATTCCTTTTGCAATTTCCTTCTTTGTGAACAAAACTTCAAAGTCAACATATTCAGGCATTGTTGTCACAGCCTTGTCAATAAGTCTTTGGAAAATGTGGAATGTTTGATAAAGGTCAGAAAGATTTGCTGATTGTCTTGCGTTTTGATAGATGCCATAGACACAACCAATAAATATTGTCATTGATGGAATAATTAAAATTCTGAAAATAATGGGTGCAATAAATGACGATTGCGTTTGACTAAGCCCCAAAACAGCAGCAGAAAACAAAACTGAAAGGGTTGTGAAAATGATTGTCAGCGCTTTCATTGTTTTGATGTTATATTTGACCGAACTTGAACGAAGTGGTTTTTCAATCACATTATTTGAAGACATATAGAAAGATGGAGATTGCTCACGATACAACATATATTGTTGCCAATGGTATCTCAAAACCTTTGGAACTTTCTTCATTTTCTTGTTAAATTCAATCAAATTATTTTCATTTATGTATGAATTATTAAGAAGATAAATATTAATTTTATCAATCGCACGAATGAGACGGAATTGATAGGCAAAATGTGATTTAACCAAAAAGTAAATCACAAACAAGAGTTCTAGTCCAACAAAAACATAGAACAAAATATCGAGATTTTTCATTGAACTTCCAAGTCCGTTAAAATAGGTTTCAACAAATTTAAAAATCCCATCAAACAACAACTTTGACATACAAACACTCCTTATGTTTTTTTGTTAGTATATCACAAGGAATATATTTTAACTAATATTTTGAAATATTTTTTTCAAAAATTATAAAAAATTATGACATAATTTATTAAATATTTTGACATTTTATAAGTCTGTTGTGATTGACATCAACAACAAACACTTCATCAATTGTTTGATTTATTGCTTTTTGAACTGCGAGTTTATAGAGCAAAAGTTGTTTTTGATATTTTTTTATCAACATATTTTCATCATTAATTTTCGTGACTTTATAGTCAAAAATATAATTCTTTTCACCCAAAACCAAGAGGTCAATTTTTCCTTGCACAATTAGAGAGTCTTCCTCTCCTCCGTCAACAATTTCACTCTGACGAATTTTTGCGATGAACTCCTTTTCGCGAAAGACTTTGCCCGAAATATACGGACGCAAAAGTTCCATGATTTTCTGCACCTTTTCCGCATCAATCAGTGACACATTTTCGCCGTTTAATATTGAAGATATTTCTTGATTTAATTCACTCAAAGAATAGTGCTTTGAAAAATCAATTTTCTCAAATATCAAGTGATAAAGTGTTCCGACATCATTTGCAGCCACTCCGCTCTCTTCGTGTTCTGTTTTTTCAAATCGTTTTGGCGAAAGGTTTTTTGAGGCATAAAAATCATCATCAAATGCAAGGCTTGAAACCGAATTTTTTTGACATAAATTAATGCTATTTTTATGTGAATAATCAAAGTTAATATATTGATTTAATTGCTTAACCATATTGTCATTCGGTTTTGAAAAAATTGCAGGAATTTGCTCTTTTTGTTCATTTTCACTTTCTCCAGAACAAAAAAGTTCAATCGAGTAAAAGTTTTGTTCATCTTCAAATAAATAATCTTTTCCAAACTTAAGGCAATTTTGCGCCTTGTCATCAAGCACACCCAAAACCAAATCAATGTAATTTTTTTTATTTAGAACATCATATTCATCTTCAATTTTCTGTATCTGTGAAATATTTTTCACTCCACTCATAACCAAAATATTTCTTGCCCTAGTCATCGCGACATAAAGCAAACGCAATTCTTCCGCCAGATCCATTTTCTGTCTTTGTTCCAAAACAAAACTCTTTTGCAACGAATTAATTTTTTCATTGTCATCATCAACAAACTTCACAGCAAAACCATATCCATCACAATAAGATAACGCATGTTTTAGTTCTTTTGAAGAAAAATCTCTATCGCAATCAAACAAAATCACAATTGGGTATTCCAAGCCTTTTGATGAATGGATTGTGTCAATTCCAACAAAATCTTGATCGCCGGTAGAAAAATTGGGTGCTTGTGGACCGTCATCACAATCAAAATAATCCAAAAGTTCACGAACCTGTTTAAATCCCGATTCAATCAAAGAATAGAGTGCATCAAGCCTTTCACATTTTGCAGCCCCACCAAATTTGGTTTGAGCATCAATATAATAGCCCGTATCAAAAATCAAATATTTGACTGCCGCAACCAAGCCCTCAAACTCGAATTTCTTTTCCATTTTATCAAAAATATTCATCGCATTTTTGATCTTAAGCGAAATGTCATCATCAATTTCTGACGCATATTTTTTGACACAATCAGAAAAATATTTTTCATCTTCAAATTTTTGTCTAATCTGACCACACTCATCAAAACTGACTCCTCCAAAAAACGAGCAGATCAATGAAAGGATACAAATGTCATTATTTCTGTCTTGCAATAGTTTTAAAACATCCAGGATAATTCTAACTTCTGCAAATTTTGCAAGTTCTTGTTTGCTGGAAGCAACAACAGGAACTCCGCAAGAAATTAGTTCTTGACAAAGCAAGTCAATTTTTTTTCTCGATCTCATCAAAATCATAAAATCAGAAAAATTTGTATCTCTCCATACCCCGAGTTTTTCATCATAAATTTTTTGGGATTTCAATTTGAGAATTTTTTGAGCAATCATACGAGCTTCATTTCTCTTGTTGAGTTGTGTTTGAAACATTGAATTGTCTTTTGATAAATCATAAACTCCGCCGTCAACAATATCTTCTTTTTCATCCACTTCATCCACCAAACAAATCTCCACTGATGGCACGCTCATTCTTGGATAGTCTGTGTATGGTTCAAACTTTGAGTCTTTTTCGTAGTTAATCCCACATGTATTCACAGTCATAATCTTTGAAAAAACAATGTTGGCAAAATTCAAAATATCTTTGTTGCTTCTGAAATTGCAGTTTAATTTTTTTGCGACTCCGCCGTCACCGCTTGAGAATCTTTCCATCATGTCTTGAAAAATTTTTGGAGTTGAGCCTCGGAATCCATAAATGCTTTGTTTGATATCTCCAACACTCATCAATGTTGAAGCGTCCAGCTTTGACAAAATTGCCATCTGCACTGGATTTGTGTCTTGAAATTCGTCAACAAAAATATATTTGTATTGCTTTGCAATGCTTTCGCAAACCTTTTTATTGTCCAAAAGTTTCAAAAACTTGTGTTCAAGGTCAGAAAAATCCAACACATTTTTCCTTGATTTTTGTTCGTTGTAAATATTTCTTGCAGTTTTGCAAATTTCGATCAAATCACAAATTGCTTGTTTTGCATTAGCACAAAGCCCAGCCAACTTATCTCTATCGATAAGTGAAAGCTTTTTGCATAAATCAGAATATCTTTTCTTAAATTTGTCTCGAAACATTATGGCAAGAATTTCAGTTTCATCTTTTTTGTCATATGAATATCTGGGAGCGCTGACACCATCAAGAAAAATTCTGGCATTTTGTTCGTATGTTTGATCTTCACGAATCATATCCAAATGATCAAAAAACACTCTCAAATGAGTTTTTAGCTTGATTCTGTCTTCGCTCAAATTTTCAATGAGTCGTGCAAACATTTTTTTGTTGTGTGAGCAAAATTCAATAATTCGCTTATTGAAATAATCTTCAAGATTTGCAACCTGATCTTCATCAAAAAGACGAACTGAATCTTGTTCGAATGTCTCGCTTTCAATTTGATTTGACATAATGCCATCAATAAATTTTATTGCGTCTTCAATGACAAAATCGCCCCTGGATTCTGTCATATGACTTGCCATATCCTCAAATCTTTGCGAATTGATGGACTTAAAATCAGATATCGCAGCTTTAATACATTTGTCAAAAAGCACATTTTGTTTACTCTCTTCCAAAAGTCCAAAGTTTGCAGAGATTTTCGCCTGATAAAAATATTTTTTTAACATTTTTTGACAGAATGCGTGAATGGTTGAAATATCACAAACGCGAATGAGGTCAAGTTGTTCAACAAGTTCGGGATTCTCGTCCACTTTTTCCATAAGTTTTGTTTCAAGACGCTGCGACATTTCGTTTGCCGCTTGATTCGTGAATGTCAAAATCAACATTTCATCAAGGTTTGCGTGAACTTCTTTGTCCTTGCTCAAAAGAATTTTCAAAATACGCTCAATCATAACAAAAGTTTTGCCACTGCCGGCTGAGGCACTAACAATCATATCAACTTTCTTTTCGTTAATAATGCTCTTTTGTTCACTAATATCTTTCATTTTTTCTCCCAAAATGAATCGCTAACACTTTTTATAATACGCGGGCGATTTGCTCCGTTCATATCAAATTTACAAACACCCAAAAATTTGCAATTATCACAAGTTTGATTAATTCCGTCTCTTTGTGGCGAACAGTTGATAAACCCTGCTTTGATGTTCCTTAAATTTGTCTTCATAATTTCAACAGCATAATTCTTGCGATTTTCAAAATTATTTTCATTCACCAGCACAAAATTCTTTGTCTTTTTAGGCTGCTTTTTGGAAGTTAAATTAAGACCCAAAACACCTCCGTCAACAGAATAATCAGGATCAAAGTTTTCCAATTCACCCTCAAGCAAATACCCCTCATATTTCTTCTTTAATTTTTTATTCGAAATTGGTGCGTAAAAAGCCCCAACCGTCTTCAATCCGCAGAATTTTTCAAGTGCACGACAATATACAAAAATTTGAATCTTGTTTCCATAATAAAAATTTTTGCTTGATCGATCAACTTTCCCAGTTTTGTAATCAATAACAATTGCTTTGTCGTCCAATCTGTCAATTCGATCCACCACGCCAAAAAAAGCAAGATCGGTCAACTCTTCATCAAAGCCGTCACCACGAACAACAAATTCCAAATTTGAGATCTTAAATTTTGAAACGCTTTGATTGGCAACAATGTCTTTTATTGTTTTAACACATTCTTTTTTCAACCTGTCAAGACCATATTTAAATTTTTTATGACCAAACAAAACAGCATATTCCGTTTTTTTCGACAGTTCTCCAAAAGCAAACTCAACAAACCTTTCTGGATCTTTGGTTTGTTTTGCAGAAAAATATTTTTCCAAAACAAAATGCACAATATTTCCAGTGAGAATTGGGTCAAGATCAATTGGTCTTTTCTCAGTGATTCCAAGCCCTTTTTCAACGTAATACTTAAATGGACATTTCGCATATGTTTCCAGACCAGAAACAGAAAATCTTTTTTTCTTCAAAAGAACATCAGAATTTGAAAGATTTTTTATGGTGTTTTTTCTATTGATTTGAGAAACAATTTGTTCAATTTTTGAATCATTTTTTGAAAGCAAATAAAACAAGGAATTGTAGTTCTCTGCTGATTGAATATTTGAAGAAAGCAAGTAATTAATTAATTGCCGTTTTGCTCTTTTTGAGTTCGAAATTTGTTTTGCAAAATCTTCGCTTTGAATGTCGCCCGCAAAACCAATTTTTTGAACATTTTCAGCAAACATTTTCACAAGCCCCAACACAAAAGTTGACTCTGTGAGTTTTTTGCCGTCATCTCCAAGAGCCACCCACGAAACAAATAGTTTTTGTTTCGGAATTGAAAGCACAGAACAAAGTTTGAGTCTTTTTCGCAGGTTTATTGTTCTGATTGTTGGGTCAATTTTGACCTTGCCAGAAAAACGCGCAATGTCTTTGTCCGAAATGAGTCCAACATCTTTTTGAAAGTCTGGCATTCGATCTTGATTTGCCCCACACAAAAAGAATATTTTGCCGTTTTCAAAAAAACTTTTCGAAACATCGCCCACAAAAACTTGGTCAACGCCGAGTGGCACAACAGAAAGTTTCGCGCTTTCAAACACATTATTCAAGAGAACAACAAATTCAGAAAATGCCAGTTTTTCATTCTTTGTCTCTTCTTCAAAAACATTGAAAATATCTTCAATTTTTTCATTTATTTTTTCGTATATTTTTTGATTTTCAAGGTCGCCATTTTCCAAGTGATAATCGTGCATTTTTTGTGTTGTTTTTTGCATATCAAATGCATCAAAAATATTTCTTAAAAATCCAACAAAATCACCACCCAAAACGCAGCCATTTTTATCAATAAAATGAGGTGTAATTACGTTCAAAATATTCTTAATTTTTTCGTATGTTTTTTCATCGTCTTCGTTTTCCAATTTATGTAAATCAAGGTCTTGGTCAACGAGTTTATATTTGTCCAAAAACTCGCAAATTTCGCTCCGCTCACAACCATCAAGGTTTGAATATATATTGGAAATAATGTCATACAAGATTGACATATCTTTTTCTTCAAAAAACTCAAAAACAAGATTTAAAAATTCAATCGGTTTTGTCTGGGCAAGCGTCAAGTCGACATCAAAGAAGCATGGGATTTCATAGTCCTCAAAAATCCTTTTCATCACGCAATAATTTTCATCCAGCGCACTAACCCCAACAACACAGTCCGAATATCTGCCACCCAAAACAACGTGACTTTTAATCTCTCTTGCCACTGCTTCGAATTGAGCATCCGCCGTTGAACACTCCCAAAAATTTGCAAAATTTTTCAAATTGATGTTTTGCGGATTTGATAAATAGATGTTGTTTGAAATAAAGTTTGAAACAAAGTTTGATGAAGTCACAATTTTTTCTTCAATTTCAACACCCGCCTCTTTCGCCAAGTTTTTGAGATTGCCCTCAAGTGAAGTGTCGTAAATAAATTTGTTTTTTTGTTGAGGTTGTGGACACGCCAAAGCAAACTCAACACTTTTTGCTTTTTTTAGGAGCAAGTTTACAATGCTGAGCCCTTGCGATGTCATGCTGTCAAAAAACGCAAAGTATATCCTTGTGTTTTCAAAATCTGCTTTTTCAATATTTTGAATAAACACATCAAGGAAATCCGCCAGATCCACGCCCGTTTTTTGTTTTTCTTCATAATTTTTATAGATAAGATAGATGTCGTGAATTTTGTCATCGGCAAGTTTTTCAAGTTGTTCTGGAGTGACTTCGCTTGTTTTGAGTTGCGAAATTGTGTTTTTTATTTGTTGCAAAAACGAAACATCGATATTGGATTTTGGAAAAAACTTGAAATTATCTTTCTCTTCATAAACCGCTTTTCCAAGTGCAATGAGAGCGCCGTTGTTCGACATTGATTTGGGCATGGCGTTTTGCTTTTGGAGAATGAGAGAAGCAAATCTATTTATTCCCATAACTTTGATGTTTAGGGTCGAACTGATGCCAAGCTTTTCAAAAACCAATTTTTCAGTAATGAGTGAGTATCTGTCTGGAACAATAATAATTTGATCCTCTTCAAAACACGAAACAAACGGAGCAATATCCGCAACCACTTGCTCCGATGCGCTCGTTATATCAATTCCTTTTGTCAAAATCAACCTACTCACACGCTTATTTTATCACACGCGCGAAATTTGACAAAACATTATGCTTTTAATTTTTGCCTATTCTTTTTGGGAAAAGCATTCGCAAAATTTTTGAGCTCTCGCATTCTGCTTGACTCAACATAATTTTCTGCTTCTTTTATGCGCTTTTCTTGCAGGCAAGTCTTGAGATTTTTGTTTTCGGTTTTTAGTTTTTCAAGACTTGTCGAAAGACTTTTTATCTCGCTCTCTTTTGACGACAACTCAACATATGCTTTTGCAAGATTGTCGTTCGTCCTCTTCATTTCAATTCGGTTTTGCACTTCGGCTTGCTCACATGCCACGCGTTTAACAAGTCTAACCAGCCCCATAAAAAGCGCTTCAATATCTTTGTCAGACAGCGCGCCTTTTTGTTTTGGCATAACCAAAATGTTGTTTGGACGAGGTGTGACTTTTTGTTTGATGTTCACCTCAATCCCCTCATCTTTTAGTTCTTGAATACATTGTGAAAGCAAGGCTTGATTACCTTTCAGGACATTGCGATATTTATTTTGAAACCTAATCATTTTTCCAAGGTCGTCTCCCGCAAGTTTAAGACACGCCTTTCTCACACTCGAGCCTTTTGCACACAACCTCAAAATGTTTTTCACGACTTCTTTTTCTTCTTTTTCATCAAAAGGTGTTTGCTTTATTTTTTCATGATTTTTTAGGTTTATTCCCAGCCGCTGACATTTGCTTTTGTCGTTTTGCAGTTGCCCCAGTTCCAAATAATAATAGTTTCTGACGCTGTTTGGCTTTCTCTTGGTCATTTCCGCGTAGCTTTTAAAAATTGATAAAAGTGAAAGATGTTTTTGTTTGCCTTCTTCAACAAAACCAAACAATTTTTTTATCTCCTCATCTTTCCACGAGCAATAAATTGTTTTCATAATTCCTCCACACCCATTATTGACAATGCAACAAGATTTATACATATTTATGACATCATAAAAAACCGCAACGCATCATATTTTATTTCATGGAACGGTCAAAATTTGCAATCTATTCAAAAACACCTTGCCTTGTCTTTTGTGACAAAGCGTTTGTTGGCGAGGTTGACCAAAATTCTTGTGCAAAACTTGAAATGTTTGACAACGAGTCGAAACGAATTGAAATTTATCCAAAATCGACAAAAGATTTGATTTATTTTATTCCTTTTTCCATCGTCATCTCACAACAAGACAATTTTTCTCCAAACTATCAGCAATTTGACTTGCTTGATGGAAATTATGAAATCATGCTTAATCCGCGACTTGAACTTCACTTGCCAATGAGTTTTGACAAGATTTTTGAAGAAGAAAAAAAAGGCACAAGAATTTGCGTGCTTTCTTCATCGCTCACAAAAATTACTCTCGAAAACAAAAAGAACAAAGTCAACTTTGTTCCAAAACACATTTTGAAAGACATTGTTTGCAAAACACAAACTTGCGGAGCGGACTACTTTATTTTGACTGCAAGAACAGAGAACAATCAGAACTATCTATTTATCTCAAATCTTGAACACATTGACGAATGTATGCAAAAAGTTTGCGATGACATAACATTTGACTTGCCAAAGTTCTCAACAGTCAGCCTTTGTCACGATTTTTATGAACACGCTCTCATCGAGAAGTTCGAGCTCGGACAAACGGGAGCGGTCAAACTTGAAAGTTTTTCGAGTCGCAAAGAACAAAAATCATTCTCAACTCCCGCACGAAAAGATGTTGCAAAAATATTTTTTGAATGCATCAAAATGCGTGACTATAACCTCGCGCGAGTCTTTATGACAAGACAGCTTTCAGAAATGCTAAGCGACCAACATCTCAAGCACTTTTTTCCAAAGTTTTCTCAAATCAAACTCGCCTCAGAGCGCGATGTAGTCTTGCTTGTTGGCGAAGAATTAACTTATTTTCAACTCTCGTTTGTCGAAGGTAAAATCGACAACATCGAAATTTTTGAAAGATAATTTGACAATTTGCGAAAAACTGAAGATAATAAAAACGAGGTAGTTTTATGGAAGATAAAAAATTTACATGTTGCGATTGCAAAAAAGAATTTGTTTGGACAGTTGAAAATCAAAACTTTTTTAAAGACAACAAAATTGACAAAGAACCTGTCCGTTGTCGAAATTGTGCAATCATTTTGAAGGAAAAACGCGAAAAAGAAGCAAAAAAAGAAAAACAAACGGAAACAATAAACAAAAAATAATGCCTTTTTAGGCATTACTTTTTTTATAACAAAGGCGAAAACAACCTAAAAAATGCTTGTGCCAATTTTGAGTACCAAATTTTTCGGCGAAAATATCCCTTGTCAATCTTTTTTGAATTTGAAATGTCATTTTCAAAAATTGCAATATTTTGTTTTGATGCTTCCTCACCATACAAAAACGCATTTATTTCAAAATTTAATTCAAATGACCTATTATCAAAGTTGCAAGTCCCAATCGAAACAACTTTGTCGTCAATCATGACAACTTTTGAGTGAATAAAACCATTATACAAATAAACATTAACGTTGTTTCCCATGTTCAACAGTTCTTTCACATAGGAAAGTGTTGCCATATAAACAAACTTTTTGTCCGGAACCAAAGGTATCATCACATTGATTTCAACGCCACTCATTCTTGCAACATTCAGCACACTCAACATCACTTCATCTGGAATAAAGTAAGGAGTCTGAATATAAATTTTTTCTTTTGCGGATAAAATCATTTTCATAAATGCTTCTTTGATTGGTTGGTCATCATAATCTGGCCCGCTTGTTATGACTTGAACACCGGTTTCGCCCGCATCAATGTTTGGAACAAAATATCCTTCGTTTGCAAGGGTTTGAAAATTATTACCCATTTTTTTGCAATATCTCCAATCATTAAAAAATGCGCTCTGAAAGCCATAAACAGCATCACCCATAATTCTGATATGTGTGTCACGCCAAGGCGACAATTTTTTGTTTCTGCCCATATGGTCATCGCGAATGTTAATTCCACCGGTGTAGGCAATTTTTCCGTCAATAACGGCAATTTTTCTATGGTTTCGATAATTCATTTTTAGATTTATCAACCGAAGTCCAAAAAGTGGCGGAAAAAACTCTGCAACTTCGCCACCTGCTTTTTCAAGCCTTCGATAAAAACTTTTTCTTGTCTTGATGCAACCAACGGAGTCATACAAAAGTTTGACTTTGACTCCTTGAGATGCTTTTTCAACCAAGATGTCCATGATTTCATTGCCAACTTTGTCGTTTGCAAAAATATAATACAACAAGTTGATGGAATGAGTGGCGTTTTTCAAATCTTCTTTTAGTGCGGTTATCTTGTCTTCACCATTGGTAAAAACTTTAACATCGTTATGTCGAAAATAAGCACTGTTGGAATTGTTTATGTTAAAAATCAACAAGTCAGAAAAATTTTTCTCTTTTTCGTCCTTATATTTTTTGTCTTGCAAATTTTCTTTTTGTTTTGCAATAAACTCGTCATATTCTTTCTGATAAAGTCTTTTTTTCTTTATCATTCTTCTTGTTTTATAACTCAAACCATTTCCTATCAAAATATAAAGGATAAAGCCCACAATTGGAAGAATAGTCATGATGACTAGCCATGAAACAATAATCGGCGGTTTTTTTCGCTCGACAAAAATCATTGTGAGAACACTCAACATATTAAAACAAAAAATAACGAATACAACCAGTCCCAATATATCCATTCTAACCTCTGTTTATATATTATCCATTTCATGATTTTTTTACAATCAAAATCAATATTAAAATTAAAGCGACAAGCAGAACGCTTGTCGCATCAGTTTAGCATCTTCCTTTTTGTTTTAACGATTTATACAATCTCGTTTTTGCAAATTGTGTCAATTGCAAAGGAACAATTTTTGCACGCTCTTCTTCCAATCCAAAATGACGAGCAATTTCACAGTTCCTTTCGTAAATCAAATATGTTTTTGAAAAATGTTGATCCATTGAAATTAACTGTCTTCCTGCAGCAAAACTTTCAGCCAAAATTTTTGAGTCGTTGAGCGGATGCTTTGAACCGCCATAATCAACCGTGACCGCTTTTTTGTTGTTTGTCGAAAGATAAAATGTGAAAGCATAATCTCGCATAAACACGCCGCCTCGATCAAATGCCTCCTTTTGAATATTGTAGTCATTCAAAAACTTTTCAAATTCTTGCTGCTTGCTTTTGTTTGGTCCATCCAGACACTCATGATAGACAGTTGGAAGAATTGAAACGTCCAACAACCCAAATTTCAACCCTTGCAAAAGTTTTAGGCAAATATAATTCAATTTGTAATCAACTGTGACAATTCGTGGAATATCAATTTCACATAAATCTTCAAAGCTTTTCCCTCTTTGCAAACAATAGTTTTCCACCTTTTTGCTGAGCGGAAACAATTTTATAAAAACACATGAATCAAATGCCAACTTCATAATTTTATCCTTTTGTGAATGATTGGTTAGTATCCGAGTAAAAATCTTCTGGAAACAAATCATCGTTTTTGTTGCTGTCATCAGTTTTTTCATTGCGGATCTTGTTAATGACATTATTAATATGCTCAAGATCTTGTTGTTTGCTATTGGTGTAAATTTGCATCAATGACTCATCTCCATAAAGCATATTCGCAAGTTCTCCCTCTGGAGTCTTGTCAGCCTTCTCAATTTCGCTTTGCAGTCCCTTGTATGTTTTCATCACAATCTGGTTGCCATTTTGATAAAATACGGGAATTAAGTATGATTTTTCACCATTTTTCTCGATGTAGGTTTGGGTCGTGCCAACAAAAACAATGCCCATTTCTGAAAGATTTTGAGAAACATCTTCAAAAAATTCACTATTAATTTCAAACCCTTTGATGCTAGAATCTTGAAGATGTGCAACCAGCGAACTTATTGCGTCGCTATCAGATCCATTTTTTTCAATTTCAACTTGAGCAAAATTATTGTTGTAATCAACGCAAAAAATTTTTCCATTTTGAGGTTTTATCAAAATTTTGAGTTCTGTGTCTTTTGACGAAAATGCATCACTTCTCATGTTTATTTCAAACACGCCCAAAATGTCAAAATCGCCATCAATTTCAAATCTCAACTTCTCTTCAATTTGCGGGCGAATCATATCTTTTAAGTAAGTATAAGCATAATTTTTGTTTTCTTTGTCAATTTTGTCTTGTTCTTTTTTGTCTTCGTCGTTTTTTTCGTTCTCAGGAAACAAGTCATTTTTTTGTGGCAATTTGATTTCGGTTGAGTCGCCCCTGTTGATATGGTTATATAGTTGTGTTATGGCTTCTGGTGCAACATAAACAAGTATTGTGGCAGTCATCATAGACCACGCCACTTTTTGAGCGGTGGTGAGTCTATGCTTTTTTGGCTTTCTTGGAAGCATTTTATTAAATTTCTTATAATATTTTTTTGCCATAATCCCTTCAAGTTTTATTTTAACATAAATAGTTTTTGTTTGCAATACAAAAAATAACTGCGTTAACAGTTATTTTTTTGTTTGTTTCTTTTTCTTAAAATTAATTACAAATGCACAAAGCACAACTCCAAGGATTAAGCCAACGCAAACCGCAACAGCAATGTCAATCCAGTTTTCGTTGTCGCACACAATAATAAACTCAGAAAAGGTTGAAGTTGAAACAAGAACACTGTCTCCCGAGATTTTATAAGCAAGCTCAACAAATTCTCCCGATGCATTCTTTCCATAAACATGAATATTATTGAAATTGTTTAGGTTCTGCACTCCAATTTTCATGTTGAGGGCTTTGTCAAGAACAAGCAATCCACCATTTGCGTCCAACAAACCAACCTTCAAACTTTGAACAACTTTTTTACCCTCATATTTTTCGCCAACCTGAAGATTGCCAACCGAAAGCACAGTCCCATATTTCATCGCGGTTGAATTATATGTCGAAATTTCAACGTTTTGGTTTTCTAGTGACGCATAAGTGATGTCTGCAACCAGACCTGTTGGAATAATAAGATTGTAGTTGCTTGCCTTTGCGCCAACGAGCGAAAAGCCTTGAATATTAACCAAAATATCATTTCCAGGTTGAACCGAAGCAAAAATTGCACAAGCATCTTTGTCATAATCAAGCATGATTTCATTGTCAACAAGTCCCGAAACAACAGGATTTTTAATTTTGCAAATTGCATTGCCATCGAATGTTTTGTCCAACACCTCAAGGTTTAGTTTTACATCTTTTTTGAAAATTGTAAGAACTGAATTTCGAGTTTGAATAGCATAATTTTGATCAAGACTTTCAACACTCAACACATAGTCGCCAACATCTTCACTTGAATCTCTCACAACTTCCCATTCGAGTTGATCACCTTCGACTAATTCGCCTTGCAAAATTTGAAGATTAAACACTGGGTCTGGATTGGAGTAAGTTTTTTGATTTGCACCAAGCGTCACAACAAGATTTCTTGGCAAAATCTCATAATAAGCTTGAATATATTTTACTTTGTAATTTCTTCCAATATTAATGTTGCATCGAATTGGATACTTGCCAGCATCCACTCCTTCAGCTTTGTATAATCCTCCCGTCAATGTGTCGCCCGCAAGAATATCGCCATCAATTGTGTAATCAAATTCAGTCTCAATTTCTTCGCCATAAACAGAAGAGATGTTTTGAGTCGAAACAACAATTTCTCGTTGATTGATCAAAAGTTCGCTTCCGACATACAAAATTTCGTAATTTGGATTCGAAAGAGATGACAAAAGTGGATATTTGCCGACATTCTCATAAATCTTCACACCGACATTTTCTCTATAAATTTTTCCAGAAAGATCGTGCGGGTCAACAAGTGTTCCCTCAGTGATTTCATAAACAAATGTTGGGTCGCTCTCGCCATACACTTTTGTCGCAGGAAGAGCAGTAACCTCAATTTTTCTTGGCAAAATTGAAAGCATTCCACAAGAATATTTGAATTTATAATTTTTTGGAGTCGAAAGAGTTCCGACTTCAATCACATATTCTCCAACATTTTCGCCATACATTCTTTTTGCTTTTCCATTGAGTTTGACATCTTTGTCGCCCGACAAGATTTCGTATTCAAACACTGGGTCGACATCTCCATAATATTTTGTTGCATCTTTTAATTTTATCAACAGTTCTTGTGCATAAACAAATAATTTTCCGGAAACAAATGTCAAATTATAGTTTTCACCAGCACTCAATGTCCCTTGGGTAATTTCATATTCGCCAACATCTTCTCCTGCAACCCGAGAGACTTCACCACGAAGAATGGTTGAAAGTTCATCTTCAAATTGAAGCGTCCCCAAATATAGAACAAAATCAACAACAGGGTCTTCCTCTCCATAATATTTGAATGTATCTTCAACTTTAACCGAAATATCACGTGGCAGAATAACAAGTTCTCCCGAAACAAAAGTGATATTGTAGTGAGGATCGTCAAGAGATTCATAAGAAATTTTATAGGTGCCCGCATCTTCTCCGCGTTCTCTCTTGAGTTTTATTGTCGAAGAAACTCCAGACACAGCATTAATTTGACTAAATGAAAAAGTTGGGTCATTTTCGCCATAAATTTTTGATAGTGAATTTGCCTTAATCTCAACATCGCGTTTTGAAATTGTGAGAATGCCATTCGCCACGAACTTAATATTGTAGTTGTTGCCAAGTGATAATGAACCAAGTTTATATGAGTATCGCCCAATTTCCTCGCCAACTTCACGACTAACAGCACCAGTTGACAGCTCTTCAAAAGTTTGTCCAAATGCAAAATCTTCTTCGCCATAAACATAAATGATTTCCGGATCAACATCTCCAAATTGTTTTTTTGCGGATGCAACTGAAATCTCAATCGGCTTTGCCAAAATATCCAGATATACTTCACTCGACAAATTCAATTCATAGTTTGAGTTTTCGAGTCTCATGCTCTGAGGAATATCATATAAATATCTTCCAACATCTTCGCCTTGCAATCTTTGAAGTTCGCCCACAATTTGTTCATCTTCAATCAAATTTGAGAATTGCAAAACAATTTGTGGATCTTTCTCGCCATATGTTTTTTGAACTGAATTTGCCAAAACTTGAACATTTTTTGCAAAAATTGATGCAAAAATTAAATTTTCTTCATAATTTAATACATAATTTTGGGAATTATCTCCAACAAGTTCAAGTTGATTAATTTGAATTTTCTTGTTGTTTCCAACATTTTTATCAACAAAAACAAAGTCTGTTTGAAGCTCAATGGCATCTTTTTCGAGAGTATTCAAAAGTGTATAGGAATATTGGACTTTTGTTGTTCCGTCATAAATTTTGTCATCAATAACAAATTCAACGTTTGCCTGTCTTTTCAAAATCTCAAAATCTGCAGGAACAAAATTAATTTTATAATTCCCGTTAAAGAGTGAACCAACACCAATTTGATAAACGCCAACATTTTCGCCCGCTTCTCTTTTTATGTTTCCCATAAGTTCATCGCCCTCAACAAGTCCCGAAACCGAAAATTTGAGAATTGGGTCTTCTTCGCCATAAGTTTTTGAATTTGACAAAGCCTGAACTGTGATGTCTTTTTGAACAATGTCAACATATTCCGCTTGCAAGGTAATCGCATAATTTGGATTGTGCAAAGTTCCCAGAGTGATTATATACGTTCCAACCTGATTTGAAGAAATTTGGAGTTTGCCACCAAGATTGTCTCCGTCCAGCAACCCAGATGTTTTATATTCAATGTCAATCGAGTCACCATAGCAGAACGTTTGATTCTCTGTCACAATGGTCAAAGGTCTTGGTGTTATCGTCCCATAAATTAAAGTATTTTTGTAATCAACATAATAATTTTTTGCGTTAAATCCCGTCAAACTAATTTTGCTTATTCTGACTTCTTTGTTTGTCGCAGCATTTGCGTCAACAAAATTTGCCTCGAATGTTGCTGCGACTTCATCACCCAAAACAACATTGCTTGATTTTGCATAAATTGTGGCGCTTGTCGTTTTGTCATAGATTTTTGAAACAACCCCAACATCGCTCAACTTTACTTCGCGTTTTTGAATATCAAATTTCGCACCAACAAAATTAATTTTATAGTTTGGATTGAGCGATGACAAATTGCCTTCATTAATTTCATAACTTCCCGCATTCTCGCCCGCTTCTCTTTGGAGTGTTCCCAAAACATTTTCCCCAGTCACAAGACCAGTTGCAGAAAATGTCAGTTTTGGGTCATTCTCGCCATAAACTTTTGAAAGCGTGTTTGCTCGAATTTCAAGAGGCCTTTTTGAAATCGCAGCAAAAGTTGCGGGAATGTTGTTTTCAAGTTTATAAATTCCTTTGTCATTTCCAGAAAGTGTTGGAATTGATGAAAATTCAACTTGTTTTTCATCTCCAATGTTGCTTGTGGCAAAGTTTGCAACAAGTCCAGAAACTTTGACATCGTGAGAGTTTTCAACTCCGTCAAGCAAAACATTTTCGATGTCTGCTTTTGTTGTTCCGTCATAAGTTTTTGATTTGACAACAACTTGCTTGATTTTGATTGTTTTTATAAAAATTGCTTTGATATTTGAGTCTTTTTCGACTCTAAATGTGTATGTCTTGTCTTTTGAAACAACATTTCCCTTTTGTTGCCAGCCAACAAATTCAAATCCCGAATTAACAGAAAGTGAAACAGTTGCATAATCTCCAACAAAATATTTTCCTTCCCCAAGAATTTTTGCAGGATTATCAAAGTCTTTTCCAACACTCAACTCAATTTGAGCAACATTGAGCATGAAAGTGACCTTTTCGGAATAAAGATATTCGCCCGATGCAGAACTTTTTCTGCATTTTGCTCGAACAACAATTTTTGCTCCAGACGGTGCGTCACTATTGACATAGAGATAACTGTCAACAACTTTTGCATAATTTTGTCCTTCTGTGATTTCATAAGAAATTTTATGAATATCCTTATAGTATTCAAAATATTGAGTGGCTGAATTTTGTTCAACAATAAAGTTTGTCGCTGAAAGCTTCATGACTTGTCCAATTTTGAGAGATTGGCTCTCTGTCAAAATTTTACATTCATTCAAGTTTGTTGCGAAAAACACTGTTGGCTCAAACATACAAAACTTTGCAGCATATGTTCTGTTTGTCGCCTCACGGCTTTCAAATGAATAAACAATTTTTTCAGTGTTTGTTGGGAGCGTCACAAGCGAAGTTTCTACCCAGTCTGGTTCATACACTGATGAATTTGAGGAAACTTTGTCTGATGTGAGCGTTAATGTTTTGCAAACTCTTCCGCCTGCGACAATCTCAATTTTGATATTAACTTTGCTTCGCTCTTCATTGTTTAGCGCCAAAAGCCCACAACTAGCCTTCACCTGCATAAGACCCGCAGAAATAACTTTTTGCATTTCCGTGCTTGGGAAAATCTCGCAATATCCAGAACTTTTTGAGTCTTTCAAAGAAGTGTGTTTGCCGGTTATGTAATTATATTTTTGTGATTGTTCGCCTTTTTTGTTTATATAATTTTTGTCGGGAGCTTTTGCTTGTGCACTTCGCAAGGTTGAATCCCCCTTTGAATTTGTGAAAGAACTTGCGGGGTTAAAGCCAGAATATCCAGTGAGAACAAACTGAACCCCGTCCACCCCAGCAACTTCTGCTTGAACTTCATAAAATTTTGGCAACAAAAGAGTTATGCCACAAGTCAGCATTGTCATGAGTATTAAGAGCGAGCATAACAATTTTTTCATAACTCTCCTATCTTGGTTGCCTAATTTTTTGATAAGCAAGTGGGTCGTCTTCAATTTTTGAATCTGGCAAAATTTCCGTTTCTCCCGATGGAAGTGAATATCCTGTCATTTCAAATGCGACTGGCACGCCATAGATTTTGACCAACCCTTCAATCTTGTATGTGACATATTGATATGTTGAACTCATTTTTGTGATGTCAACATCAAGTGTGCTTGCATAGGTCAAAATTCCATCATAACCCGCTTTGAAGGCAGTGATTCCCGCCATAAAATAATATTTGCCATTATAATATTTGGTTAGCTGTGTTTGTTTTTTGATTATTTCACGAAGTTGTGTTGTTGCATCTCCGACTTCAGCAGCAATGGCTTTTCCGTTTATTTCGTCAACATCAATCCAATTCATGATTTTGACATCGCCTTCAAGCCTGAGTTTGCTGTGATTGTTTCCAGTCTCGCCTTGTTGTTTTGCGTCAAACAAAATTGAACTGAGATATGAGGACTTAAAAATGCAATCGCGAACTGTGACGTCAGATGAAAGTCCATCTTCATTGACCGAAAGTGTCAGCCCTCCAGAGAACGAATTTCGGATTATGCAGCCTGCAAAAGTTGCTTGTGCGCCATATGTTCGAGCGGCAAACACCCCATTTTCCATAATGCAGTTTTTGATGAGAACATTTTTGGTCATCTCGCTGCCACGTGGTGTATAAACGAATAGTGCACATCCCTTTCCTTCAAGCGAAGAAAGTGACGCATTTTCGTCAAACGCAGTCGCTCTGATTTGCAAATTGTCAATCGTAACATTTGAAGCGCGAACAGTAAATCTGTGATATGCTCTCACGACGCCGTTTGGGTCTTTGTCGGGATAACTTAAATCAATCAGATGTCCGTTTCCGTGGAATGATCGAGTTGTTGAAATGCCATCTCTCATATTATAAACTATATCGTTTTGAATTACAATAGGCGCACTGATTTTTGCTTTCAAAGCGTATTGCAATTGTTCTTTGTTATAAACATTAACACCATGAACAATCGTGAAGGTATAACTATCTTTGAGGAACAATTCTTCATTGTCAGAAAGTTGGTCCTCAGGTTGAACAGTGACTGTTAAAGTTCCCGCCCCACCAACAAAAGTCAACAATCCGTTTTGGTCAATTGTTGCGATTTTTGTATCACTTGATGTCCAAATGAGATTCACACCCGAATTGGTTGGCGCGATTGATTTTATCTTCATTTGATATGTGCTTCCAAATTGAAGTTGTCCATCTTTTGTTTCAACAAAACCATTTCCAAACACACGATATCCGCCAATTCCGCGCTCATCATCAATAGCATCAAGTTCAAGCTCAATATCGCTGATGATAATTTTGATTCTGATTGTGATTTCACAGAAAATTTCTGGATTCTCAACAACATAGGCACGAACAACAACTCGTCCCGCCTCACTTCCGGCAAAAAATTTTCCAGAAGCATTGACAGTCGCAAGATTGCTATCTGACACTGTGTAGGCAACTGTGAAATCTTGTGCACCATATGGCAAATAATCAATTCCCAGCTGCATTGAATCTCTTGCAAAAATTGAATCAGGAACATTTTTGAATGAAATGAATGAAACTTCGTTTGAATATTTAATTTTTATCGTTCTTGAAATTTGATTGTTGTTTTTGAGTCTAACAACAATGTTCGCCGTGCCGTATTGAGAAAATGTGACATGACCATAGTCATTGACAACCGCAATGTCTGAACTCGTCACAAATTCAACTTCTTTGTCCCCAGCATCAAGTGGAAGAACAGAATATGTGATATTGCATTCTGGGGAAGAAATATAGAGCGATGTATCTGTGACAATTTGATTTGCAAGTCTTTCGACCACAACTTTGAACGAATTGGTTATGAATGAGCATACGCTGAGTTTGAATGTTGCTTCTCCTCCAGCAGTTGCATGCAAAACACCATTTTCAAAACTCAAAACTGAAAGCGAATCATGATTCTTGTTTTCAACTTTTTCAATCATTGCAATTTGTTGAATATCAATGTCTCGAGGAACAAAACTCAAAAGTTTGAATTCAAAACTTTCTCCTGCCATCATTTTGAGAGTTGAGCCAACAAAGCCAGATGTATCAAATTTTGCGTCAATAATTTTTCCGTCTGTAAAATAGAACGAAATTGTTTTGGTCGAAACATTGTCAAAACTGTCATATGCTTTGAATGTGACATCAACTTTTCCGCCTTTGAGAAAGTTTATCATGCCATTTTGAACTTTTGCAATTTCTTGATTGCTGCACTCAATCTCAAGTTTCTTTATATATGCGTCACTTGGAGTTGGGACAACCTCATAACCAAGACTTCCTGTTCCCACAACTTTTGTCCCATACATATCATCAACTTGCCTTGAAAGTGTGACATCAATGTTTTGAAGAAGTTGAACAACTTCAATTTCAACAAAATTTTCAACCAATGACCCATTGGTGTTTGTGAATGTGACTTTGAGTTTTGCTTTTCCGCCATTGTTTGCTTTTATCCTGCCACCATTTTCAATCAAAACAACTTGCTGACCTTCGTTTTGCGGATTATTTTCAACAACCGAGCATTCAAGTGTTGATTTATCAAAATCAAAGTCGCTTGGTGTATATTTTGAAACAATCAAATTTGTGTATGAGTTTTTTAGAATTGTGATATTTTGTGTGCTGAGTTCAAAACCAGAAAGCGCTCCGTTTGTGCTTGAAACAAACACACTTTTTGAAATTTTTCTTTGATTTGCAAAAATCTTGACCTCAACTCTGCCCGCTTTTTGGAATGTCAATGTGTTTCCTGAAAGTGTCGCAATGTCCGTTTGTGAAAGCTCATATTCCAAAGTTTTGTTTGTCGCATCGCTTGGAAGAGCATTTGCCACAATAACATATTCCGTTTTTGATGTCAAAACATCATCATTTTCAACATAAATTTGTTCAACATTTTTATTCACGACAACAGAAAGCGTTTTTGTTATGCCACTTGAAATGTCAATGCGAAGTTTTGCAACACCCCCTGCTTTTGCAACGATTTTTTGACCTGATATTTCCAAAACATCATTTTTTGAAAGGTTTTCAACAAAAATTTGTTTATTTGTTGTGTTTTGTGGCGTCCATTTAGTCACTTGAATTTCAAACTCGTCACCAATTTCCAAATTGATTTCTTGTTCGAAATTAACTTCAACTTTTGTTGCATTTCCACCAGTGTATCGCACACGATAGAGTTTTGAGACCCCGCTTGAATCATCTGCCTGCGCTTGGAGAACAACCATTCCGCTTTGCATAAAGTTGAGCCTGTCGCCATCAATATATGCGATGTTGTTTAATTTTTCGCCAGAACTTGAAAAGCTCTCACTGATTATGAAGTTAACCTTTTTGTTCGTCGCGTCTGTTGGCAAAACATTGTAAGTCAGAAGAACTGACGAAACTGCAGTTTGGAATTCCCCACTCAAATAATCAAGTTCAGAAAGAATTTCAAAACTTTGAACGAGTCTCACAACTTCAACATTAATTTTGTGATGAGCAACAATGCTTCCGATTTTGTCAAAGAAATATATGTTTACACTTGTTTTTCCAGTCTTTTGTGCAGTCAAAGTGTTCGAATTTAATGTGATTATTTCTTCATTCTCAATTTCAATCGTATATGCGTCATAATCTTGACAGAATGAAGCAACATCCAACATCATTTTTTCGCCAATTTGAACAGAAACATTTTTGTTGGTTGGAGTGATTGATGATGTTGATTTATCGATTTTTTCAATCCAGAAAGAGTATGTGACACTCTCATCAGCAACACATTTTGCAACAACTTCAACAATCCCATTTTGTTTGAATGAAATAATTCCGTTTTCGATTTCGGCAATATCTGTGTTTGAAATTTCAAACCTAACAGATTTATTTGTTGTGTCGTATGGAAGCACTGTTGAACTGAGTTCAATTGAGTTCTTTGTTGTTTGAATGTTTGAAGGATAAACAACAAGCGTTTCAGGGAGGCGTTTAACCTCGATTTCATAAACAAATTGAAGAGTTGAAACATTGACATAAAGTGTGCAAGTTCCTCCCGCAAGACCTTTAAGTTTTCCGTCAACAATGTCCAAGACTTTGTTTGAAGAAATTGATGTTGTCACATGGTTTGCAGTTTGATAAGAAATGTTTTTGAGCATTGCATTATTTGGGAAAGTTGAAAGAACTTCAAGTTCAAAACAATCCCCAACATAGATTTCACTTGGAATTTCTGAAAGCACAGCATTTAGTGGACTTGGTCCAACATATCTGATTCCAACTCTTATTTCTTTGTTCTTGTCCACACTTCTGCCAACAACAGTCGCCGTGCCCTTCGAACTAAATTTGATGCTATTTCCAAAAACTGTTGCGGGACCACCAACAACCTCCCACTCAACAAGTCCGTTTGACGCGTCACTTGGGCCTGTTTTATAATCAAAAACAAAAGTTGGCTGACCTGTGATGAAAACATCATCTTGTTTGTCAAGATTGCACAAAAATTCAATGCTTTGAACAAAACTTTGAACAACAACCGCAAGTTTAAAAGTTTTTGTGCTGCCGTCATAAAGCGTGACGCAAATCTCAATTTCAGCGCGTCCGCCATTTTGCGCCACGATTTCACCCGATTGAACAATGACGACATCTTTGTTTTCATCAACTCGATATTGATTTTTGATTGTCGTCACAACAGATTTTGCATTTGCTCCAAATGGAGTGAAACTGAATGTTGGGATAAAACTTTCCCCAACTTTGAGAGTTATTTCACTTTGCTCAAATTCTGCAGTTTTTGCGTATCCATCTGTAAAAATTATTTTTATGGTTTTTGAAATGTCGGAATAGTCTTCATTTGCAAAAACCAATATTTCAACTTCTGTCACACCGTCTGACACTTTTTGAACAACACCCTCAGAATTTACTGTTGCTTTTGACTCATCTTTTGAGTGAAAGAAAAAGTTTTTGTTTGTTGACATCTCTGGATATGCTTTTGGTTCAAGCTTAACCGAGTTTTGTGCAACATAGATTTCGTCATCCAAAACAATCCCTTCCGCTGGATATGTGACACTAACCAAAATTGTTTTTTCAATCCATTCTGTTTTTGATTTTTGAGCACGAAGTCGAATTGTTGTTGTTCCGGTTGAAACAACTTGGATATAATTGTTTTCATCAACTGTGCAAATTTCTGGATTATCACTTTTTATTTCAACATTGTTTAGTGACATGCTTTTTGGCGAAACTGAAATGTCCAAATATTTTGCCGCGTCAGAAAGAGATGTGTTGATAACCGCTTCATTAATCGTGATGTCGTCAACATACCCGTTTGTTGATTTGATTGATATTGTTTTTGAAATTGTTCCGTTTTGGTCTTCAATTTTGATTTCAACTTGACCCGCTTTCAAAAATGTCACATAACCTTTTTTGTTTACTGTTGCGATTTGGGTATCGGAAGATGTGTAAATCAGCTCTGTTTGAGTGGCGTCAGCCGGATAGGTTTTTGTTTTGATTTGATAGTCGAGTTCGCTGATGACAACATTTTCTTCAAGCACCGAAAATCCTGTTATTGGACGAACAATTAATATTGATAAAAATTTTGTTATTCCTGAAAATTTTTCTGTTGCACAAAGTGTGACAAACCCAGGATTTTTCGCAGTCAAAAAGCCATTTTCAGATATTGTCGCAATATTTTCATCATAAGATTTATATTCAATTTCTTTGTTATCCGCCTCAACTGGAAGAACGGTTGCTTGAAGTGCCAATGTTTCGCCAACATTAACCACTTCTTTTGGCGAATAAAAATCAAGGTCATGAGCAACTGTGTCATAAACATAGAAATAACAACTTGCTTTTTTGTTTCCGTCCTCACTTGTTGCTGTGATATAGCATTTTCCATAGCCAACAAAAATAACTGTGCCTTTGTTGTCGACAGTGGCAACACTTTCGTTATCACTCTTCCAAGAAAGGTTTTTGTTTGATGCGTTTTCTGGGACGAAAGAAGCATTCAGCGAAAAACTTTCGCCAACTTTTCCTGACGAAGTTTCGGCGTTGAGCGTGATTGAATCAACAGGCACTGGAACAAATCCGGTGACGGTGTTTACAGTGAAATTCAGAACAACAATGATGACAAGTGGAATCGCAATCATCAAAAATATCAAAAGCTTTTTCATGTCACACCTCAATCCTTTGATATTTTTTCTCAAGTCCAACAAACAATCTCAAAACTTCAATAATGCAGAATGGAATGGAAAAAGCAAACAAAACAAGCGTTGATGCTGAAATTGAAACAAATATGCTGAGTATAATTCCAGAAACTCCGAGAATTGTTGCAATGATGAACCCAATGCTCAAACTCGCTGAAATATTTGAATTTGTGCCGACCATTTCTTTTGAACCAACATAAATGAATTTTGGCTTTTTGATGTCAATGTCGATTGATTTTGCAATGTTTCCAATCATAACAATTCCAACCCCGCCAAAAACAGTCATCGCCTCACCAATGCTCAAAAATCCCGCAAGGAATAACACGATGCAAGAAATCAAAGTGGACGGAACAATAACCAAGCAATACATCAAAAACTTGACGGTTATTTGTTTTGTGAATGAAACAGGAATAATTTTTGAATGGAAAAAGTTTTCACCCTCTCTTGTCACGCTGCTTGCCGCAAAAGATGAACCAACACTCAAAAACATAATCAAAATCAAAACCGCAATCCCCGGCAAAATTCCCGTGCCCAGTTTTGAAACACCAATGTTTGTTGCAATCGAACTTGAAAAATAAACCATGAGTGGGGTTGTTATTGCAATCGTGAGATATTGAAAAGAATAATTAACAGAACGGAAAATATTCAAGAACTCCCTCTTGAATAATGCTCTTGTTGGACTCATTGAAACAACTTTAGTGCTTTTTTTGAATGCACCAGTTGGACTTTCGAGATTTGAAATAAGAATTTTGTAATACCATTTTTTTGCAAATAGATATACAAGTCCGCCAAGGAAAAAGCAAATTGAAAGGTAAACAAAAAAGCTCGCCAAAAAGTGTTTGAGAGTTGCAATGTTTCTGAACAAAACTTGAATATAAAAATGGCTTGCAACATTTTTTATGCCCTCAATGAGCGAACTGCCCAAAAGACTTGTGTAGTCAGATGTTTGCAAAATTGTGAGAACAAGTTTCAAAAGTGCAGAATAAACATAAAATCCTGCCGCAACAAACACAACATAGAGGCAAATCATAATGATAAATTTGTTGCGAAGAAATGAAACGACATACATTGTTGGAATTGAAAGTAACATTGAAAGGAAAAACGGAATGAGACTCATCAAAAAGATGTCCACTGGAATCATGCAATAAAATCCCGCACCCGCCCCAGTTTTGACGCCGAACAAAATCAAAACCGGAAGCCCAAGCACGAAAGCAAAAACAAGTTCTTTGATAAACAGATATGTAATTTTTGAAAAAATGATTGCTGTTCCTGACACTGGAAGCTTGAGTTTGTCTTCATCTGGCGAGAAAAAAAGCGTTTTTGTTGTGATGCCAACACCAAACAAAAGCTGAACGACTTGTGCCATGAGAACAAAAAATATCAAAAACTCCCCTTCAAGGTTTGTTTCTTTCGCCATTGACAAAACTCCGTCAAAAGCAAACAACATAAGGCCAACAAACACCCCAAAAACAATGAGTCCCAAAACAATTTTGAGAACAATTGAAAAAGCTTTGGCGCCACGTTTTGTGCGTCTTGAACTATTCAAAAATTCAAGTTTAAGCAGTGTCAAATATTGCTTCATCAGTCTTCCTTTTTGTCTTTATTTTTTTTTGTTTTGGCTTTTCTTTTTGATTTTGGTTTTTCGCCCACTTCATCGTCTTTTGGCTGATTTGATTTTGTTTTGTCCAAAAAGTATTCTTCGAGCGAAACTGGACTTTCTTCCAAGAACTTCTTGACATCAATAATCTCAATCAATCTGCCCTTGTCAATGATTGCAACTCTGTCACAAATCTTTTCAACAATCTCCAAGTTATGTGACGAAAAGAAGACTGTGTTTCCGAGTTTTTTATGTTCAAGCATATATTGTTTGATTTCATATGACGATTGAGGGTCAAGTCCCATCAAAGGCTCGTCCAAAACCCAAAACTTTGGATTGTGAATGAGCGCAGCCATAATGCAAATCTTTTGCTTCATTCCGTGAGAATAGGAACGAATTTGATTGTCGAGAGCAAACGCCATGTTGAATTTTGCCCCAAACTTTTTGATTCGCTCTTCAATCAGATTTTTTTCAACGCGATAGATGTTGCCCATGTATGTGACATATTCTCTTCCCGTCAAATTTTCATAAACTGCGTGATTATCTGGAACATATCCAATGTTGAGTTTTGCGTTGATTGGGTCGCGTGAAATGTCGTATCCGCAAATCGTTATGCTCCCTTCTTCAAATGGAATGATGCCCGTGATGCATTTTATTGTCGTGCTTTTTCCTGCACCATTCTTGCCCAAAAAACCAAAAATCTCCCCGTCTTCAAGTGTGAAAGATAGGTTTCTAACTGAATATCTTGTCGCATTTTTATACTTTTTCGACAAATTCTTTATCTCGAGCATATTTCCCCCAATAAAAAATCCTTAACATAGTTAAGGAGATTATATAACAACGCGCGTGTGATGTCAATATATAAAAAAATTCGCCAGCAACCAGAAAATTTCCAACTCTCCCCCGACCACCCACTCCCACGAGCAAAACGCGGAGGGTTTTTTCTGTCAAAACTTATTACTATTTCTTCAAGAGTTATGGCATTTTTTGCCTTAACTCTTCTTATTAGCGAAATTGTATGAAACAGAAAGGTTTGTCAAGAGTTTGAGTGCGAATGCACTCAAATGCAGTTCACTCTTGACAAATTTTTCGTTTCATGCAACACAAAAAACAAAAAGACAAAAGAAAAGGTTTTGTGCCAAAATTTCACAAAACCCTTTTGTCTATTGTTTTTTTGTTGACCCCTTGCCCCGCTTCGCCAAGGGGCGTTTCGGGTGGTGTGGAGGGAATCGCAACCCTCCACGCTTTTTGGTTCTTTTTCGCAACTCGAAAAAGAACATCAATCTAGCAAGTTATTTTTGCGTAGTAATTTCGCGAGCGTTCTTTCACACCAAAGCCATTTGCTTTTATTGTGAAGTTTGGATCACAATACCACTCATAATTTTCAAGTCCATCACAAAGAGAAAAATCTTGACGCCTTGAAAGTTTGATAACATATATCTTGCTTCCTTCAAGATAGAAATTGAGTTTTCTTGGGGCAAAGAAATAAATTGCAAGAACCATGCCAACCAAAGACAAACTTGCAATCAAAATCCAAATCCAAAGATATGGGTGTGGCTTGTTTGCTGAAACAACAATAATGCTATCTGTTGGCACGTCAGAAAGGGCAAAAGCTCCACGATTTATGACATATGAAAGTTCTTTGAGTTCTCCAGATGCAGTGTATTCAAAAATCCTATAGTTGTTTGATGTTGCATAATTGTTTGGAAGCTCCATCAAAAGAGTCATTTCAGAATAGTTTTCGCTTTGCATATTTGGTTCAATTTTTATCATTTCAATAATTTGTTCAGTGTAAGCGAGTTGCTTTTTAACCGCTTTTTTCACGGTGTGCTTTTGACTTCTCGAAATATCTGTTGCTGAATAAGAATTTCCCAAACAAAAACCATCATCATGAATGATTTCAATTTTGCCAATTTTTCCGCTAGACTTGTCCGAAATTAGCGTTCTTGGGAGAACACGAACAGTGAGATAAACTGAGTCTGGCACAGAATAGGTCATTGTTTCGTCTGCAGTAATTCTAATTTTGTATTCGCCAATTTCAAGAAATTCGTTAAGAACTTCAACTTCTCCGGCAGTGGTTATACGCATAAGTTTTAGTTCTTGGTCAGAGTTAATCATTATTTTGTGCGAAAAATCAAGAGAATAAGGCGTGCCATCATAAACAAACTCACACAAATTATTTTCATAAAGCGAAGTAATCACAGGCTTTGTTTTTTCAGTTCTAATCGAAACGTTTTGAAGTGCATAATTTTCAAAATTTTTGAATTTTGGTTCAACTTTTGGCATAAAAAGTGAAAAACACGCCAAAAATGTCAACACCAACAAACAAATTGTTAAAAATGTAAATATCTTTTGTGTCTTCTTCATCATTCACTCCTGAGTGCCACAACTGGATCTTTCTTTGATGCAATGCGTGCTGGAATAAGTCCAGAAATCAATGTCAAAACAAAACTTACTGCAATCAATATGAGAGCATGGTCAAATTTCAGCACAGCAATGTTTTTGAGTCCACCAGAAACTTTTGCAATAATCGCATTTACTGGGAAACAGAGAATGTATGTTAACACAACTCCAATCAATCCTGCAAACAAACCAATGATAAATGTTTCTGCGTTAAACACTCTTGCGATGTCCCGTTTTCTTGCTCCAATACTTCTGAGAACTCCAATTTCTTTTGTTCTTTCAACAACTGAAACATAAGTGATTATTCCAATCATAATTGATGAGACGAGCAACGAAATTGCGGCAAACGCAATGAGAACATACGAGATGATGTTTATGAGTTCGCCAAGCGTTCCAGTAAGCACTTCGGTGGCATCTGTATAAACAATTTTGTTGTGTGCTCCATTTTCACTTGCATTCCAATCATCAATCAGCTTGAGCACTTCCGCTTTCCCGTCAAAGTTTTTTGGATATAGATAAATTCCTGTTGGAATTGTGCTTGCCCCAACCATTTGAAGCCCAAGATTCGTTGCTTCTTCCGCAGTCATGTCAATATCAAACGAAGATTTGACAAATCCAACAATTTCAGCTGGCGTGTTGAAATTTTGAATTCCCAAGCCAAAACCTTTGAGTTCTGAAATATCCACTGTGAAAGGAACATAAAATTTTCCGTCATCAATTGACTTTTGAACAATCAATGAGTTTTTGCAGTCTTGTTGATAACTTGTTGCAAGTTCTGGAAGATACATAATTCCCGCATCAAAAACTTCAACAACAATATCTTTTCTTGGTTTCATAACCCCGCAAATTGAAAGCGTTTCGCTTGCCCCGTCAAATGCTGTTTGATAATCAGCTTTTGCAAGGGTAGAAAACTCCGTGACGTTTCCTTCGCTGTCATAAACCGGCGTGTAATATGTGTCATTTGAAATAACTTTATAGGTTTTGCCGATAACATCTGAATACAAAATTCTCTCATATTCACCTTCAGAATTTACTGAAACCGCAATGCCAAGTTTTGTGAGCATATCCGTCGATAGTGCACCAGTGGAATTAAGAACCAAAAGCACTTCGTTTTTGTTTTCAGGATATTTTCCTTCAACAATGTCATAGTTTGAAAGAACAAAATCTTTGTCTGCAAGTCCTTCATAAAACAAACTTGAAGACGTTCCATAAATGCTGCTTGTTGTTGGTTTTGTGTCAACAAAAATAACTCCTTCGCTTCCCTCTGTCAAAACTTTGAGGTTTGTTGCATATGTAAACTGAACTGACGAAAGAGATTTTCTGTCCCCTTTTTTGTTGTCCTCTTCAATATAGTCATTAATATATTTGACAAATTTGTCTGAAATAAAGTTGTAGTTGCCCATTTTTGCAATAATCGTGCTTGGGTTATAAACTCCAAACGAGCCTTCTTCTTCGCTTGTTCCCACCTTGTTGCTTTCGCCCATAAAAGACGAAAGTGAAGAATAATCAATCGCCACCGTCGACACCGCAATCGGGTATCCGCCAAGCGTGTCCGTCTGCATTTTGTTGATGTAGTTTGTGAAGCCGTTTGAGATTGCAAGAACAAGTGCAACACCAATAATCCCAATGCTTCCCGCAACACTTGTGAGAATTGTTCGCCCTTTTTTTGTGATTAAATTTTTGAGCGAAAGCATGAACGCTGTGAAGACCGACATTGAAGATTTTTTCTTTTTGAATGCTTTTTTGTCGTTTTTTTGCAAATTTTGTGCATTTTGTGGCAAAGTTTCAATAATTCTTTCAAGAGCATCGTCATTTTCACTTGGTGGATTGCTGTCGTCAATAACTTTTCCGTCAAGCAGTTTTATGATTCTTGAAGAATATTTCTCGGCGAGCTCTGTGTTGTGTGTCACCATGATGACAAGTCGTTCTTTTGAAATCTCTTTGATGAGTTCCATAATTTGAACACTTGTTTTTGAATCCAATGCTCCGGTTGGTTCGTCAGCAAGAAGAATTTCGGGATTATTGACAAGCGCACGAGCAATTGCAACTCTTTGCATTTGCCCACCCGAGAGTTGATTTGGTCTTTTCTTGCATTCGTTTTTCAACCCAACCCTTTCAAGCACCGCCATTGCTCTCTGTTTTCTTTCCTTGCTCGAAATTCCCGCAAGAGTGAGAGCAAGTTCAACATTCCCCAAAACCGAAAGATGTGGAATCAGATTATAACTTTGAAAAACAAAACCAATTGAATGGTTGCGATATGTATCCCAATCTCCGCCTTTAAATTTTTTTGTTGACTGCCCCTTGATAATCAGGTCGCCACTCGTATATTGGTCAAGTCCACCAATAATATTGAGCATAGTTGTCTTTCCGCAACCACTTGGCCCCAGAATTGAAACAAATTCATTATGTCGAAAAGCCATGCTAACACCTTTTAGTGCTGGCACAACATTGTCCGCAAGTTTATAGTCTTTTTTTATGTCTTTTAGTTCAAGAATATACTTTCCCATGTTTTTATTTTACCACTAGAGTAATTTATAGTCAATTTTATTTAAAAAGGTGCAAAAAAAACGGCACGTTTACACGATAAAAACACAGAACTTAATAAATTTTTCGTGTTTACTCATATTCTCTTCCATTTTTTTTGCGAATATGCTATGATAAAAAATCACATAGGAGTATATATGAAAAAATATTTAATTCTCACTGTCACTGCTGGCGAAGGCCATAACTCAATCGCAAAAGCCATTGAAAATGAACTTGGCAAAAATCCAGAAAACATAATTGAAAAAGTTGATATTTTCAAAGAGTTTGCAAAACCATCAAAAGTCAAGTTTATTAATGACGGATACATACTTGCTTGCAAACATCTGCCAAAACTTTATAATTTGTTTTTCCGAATGTATCAAAAAAGAAATCCAAACAGACGAAATACTGCCCCCGCTCAAGGCACAGTTAAAAAAGAAACACCAAAACTTCTCAAACTCATTGAAGAAAAAAATCCAGATGTCATCATTTGCACGCATTTTTATCCCGCAACCATAATTACAAATTTGCGCAAAAAATATGAAATTAAAGCAAAAGTTGTTTCAATTTTGTTCGATTACACTGTTCACCCATTTTTCGAGTGCGCAAATGGTGTGGATTTCATGTTTACGCCAGATAGTTCTTTCAATGATATTCTGATAAAAAAGGGTTATCGCGAAGAACAACTCAAAGACCTTGGACTTCCAGTCAAAACTGAATTTTCCGAATTTATGGATAAAAATGAAGCAAGAGAAAAACTCGGTTTCCAAAAAGATTTGCCACTTGTCATGATCATGCTTGGTGGCGGAGGATTTGGTGGTGCCGACAAAATGCTTAAAAAACTTCTCAAATGCAAACATAAAATTCAAATTGCAGTCGTCAATGGAAAAGACTCCGAAAGCAAAGAAAAAATTGATAAATTTCTTCAAAAAACCAAAACCGAACACATCATCAAAAATTATGGATTTATTGATTTTGTCTACACTTTGATGAGTGCGAGTGATATTCTTGTTGGAAAATCAGGCGGAGTTTCAGTCAACGAAAGCATGAACAAAAACCTTCCACTTGCCCTTTCACACAATCTTGTCGCACAAGAATATGACAACATGGTTTTCCTCACAACTCACAACGCTTGCATCAATCTCACAAAAAAATATACGCTCACAAAAGCCGTTGATGACCTTTGCGAAAACCCAAACAAGCTTGAGCAGATCAAGTCAAACATTCAAAAAATCAAAAAACCAAATGCAACACGCGACATTGTCAAGTTTTGCGAAGCATTATAGTTGTCCACATATCCACAAAAAAATATCCACCGCCATTGTGCATAAGTGGATAATTTTTTTGCATGAAAATTTGAACAGCCAAGTATATTACTTTATGAAATTTTTTGTGTTTAAGAAAAAACATATAATGTTGTTTTTAACAATTTTGCTCGTTGGAGTAATCGTTGTTGTTGCGACTTTATCTTTCATCAAAACAACAAGTCCCAAAAAAACCTACACTGTTGTTATTGATGCAGGTCATGGCGGAATCGACAGCGGAAGTGTTGGCGTTGTCACAAAAAACGATGAAAATCATCTCAATCTTGAATATGCAAAATGCTTGAAAAGTTATTTTGAAAGTTTTGACATCGGCGTTGTCATGACAAGAACCACTCTTGATGGCCTGTATTCTCCGACCGCCAAAAACAAGAAAAAAAGCGATATGCAAAAGCGCAAAGAAATCATTGAAAAAAGTGGGGCGGATTTGGTTGTTTCAATCCATATGAATAGTTTCCCAACAAGGTCTTCGCGTGGCGCACAAGTTTTTTATGACCAAAACAACCCGTCTGGGAAAGCTCTTGCCGAATCAATACAAAAACGATTTGTCCTCAATGTTGAAAACGCAAGAAAAGCACCAAAGCATGGAGATTATTTTATGGTTAACTGCACCCCCCTTCCCTCTGTTATTGTCGAATGTGGATATCTATCAAACCCCGATGAGGATCGACTTCTTTCGACAAATGCCTACAAAGAAAAAATCTGCTATTCGATTTTTTGCGGCGTTCTCCAATTCCTCGGAGTGAACAATGTCTAAAAATTTGACCTTTTGTCATTTTTATGAAATACTTAAAAAAAATGTAGGAAAATATGAAAAACAGAAGTCGAGCCAAAAAAATAACGACAATATGTTTGACAGACTTAAAAAACTAAACAAACTTCGACTTGACGGAGCAATCACTCAAGAAGAATTTGAACAAATGAAAAGATAATAATTGAATAAAAAACACGCCCAACGGCGTGTTTTTTTCTATTTTATTTCTCTTCCTTTTGAATTTGTGAATGTTCCACACAGAATCATAATGAAGTCAACAAGTGCTCCAATTCCAAACAACCCGCCGGTGAAAAGCCAAATCAACCCCGTCCCAATCTTTCCGACGACAAAACGGTGAATTCCAAAAATGCCAAAAAAGAAACATATTAATGCAAGTCCAGTTCTATTCATATTCCCTCCATTAATATGTTGCTCATTTTCTCATTTTTTATCAAACAATTAAAAACACGTCTTGATATAAACAAATTATTTCTTTGTTTGCTTCGCTCCGCAATGAGGGCATTCAAATTTGTTTTCCTCAAGTTCTGACCCACAATAGGCACACGTTCTTGATTTTTGAATATCGTTTGAAAGTTTTCTAGTCATGAATTCATTTTGTTCGGACATTTTTTTCATTCTGTTTTGTTTGACAACAGGGTCCATTGAATAGACAACACTCGTCACTCCAACCGAAACAAAAAGTCCAATCATCATGAGCGCTGCGCCTCCAAATATTTTTGAAGCTTTTGCGCTTTCCGCATCAAACCAACCGCTTTCGCCCATTGATGGAACATTGCCCGAAAGTGCGATAATCAAAACAATTATTCCCAAAACAAACAAGCACACGCCTGCAACAAGCGGAATTAAAAAATATTTTTTTGGCCTTTCTTTCATAAATTTCCTTTTGGATAAATTTTGCTTTCAATAAATTCAACCGTCTCACCAAGGTCAACATTTTCAATAACGTAGTCAAAATTGCCCTTGTGACTCTCTTCAAAGTCAAATCTTTCAAGGCGTTTTTCAACTTCTTTTTCGCCACGCTCAACAAGGCGTTTTTCAACCTCATCTTTTGGACAGGTCAGATATATCGAAACAATTTTGACTTTGTCCTTGAGTCGTGAAACATAATATTTTTGTCCCAAAACACCAAGGTCTTTGATAAAATCTTTTTCGCCTTTTATGATTTCTTCAACTGACGAATTGAGCGTTCCATAGGTGTTTCCATGAATTTCTTCATGCTCAAAAAGTTCATTGTTTTCAAGTTTTTTTTGCATTTCGTCAAAATCGAGATAGATATATCCTTTTCCGATTTCGTGTTCTCTTGGTTTTCTTGTGGAGCAAGACATGAGATAGCGGAGATTGTCGTTTCTTTTTAGCAATTCTTCAATAACTGTGTTTTTTCCAACGCCCGATGGTCCAGAAATAATTACAAACATATATTCTCCTTTGTGTGTATTTTATTCTATCATTTTTGCTGTTTTTGTCAAACGATATGATTGTTTATAAAAAAAAAGAACCCCAATTTTGGAGCTCTATTCAAAAACACGGTCATGGTCAACATATTTGACAAAAACTGAATATCCTTGGTCAAAATCGCTTTGTTTCACGCAATTAAAATCGCCCACATTTTCGACTTCGAAAAAGCCACAATTTTTATAAAACTTTTCAAGACTATTTTGAGTTTGTTTTTCGTTTTCAACATCAAATGCACCCGCTTGAAGAACAATTGAACTGATATAAGAAAGAGAGCATAGTGATGGAAGAAAAGATGTCAGCATTTTTGTGGCAAATCCATTTCCGCGGCTTTGAGGGTCGGTCTCAATTTCGTCCACAAAACATCTGGTTTGGTTGTTTTTGTATCCCATTTTTTCCACTTTGATTGTTGCATTAAATAATGGCCCCACGAGTTCCTCGTCCTCAACTTTATAGCCCTCAATCTTTCCATGAGGCTTGAGAATGGTCAAATCATCTTCATCTGCACTTTTGTTTTCGTGTTGTTTTGAGAAAGATTTGTTCACATAATCAACAATTCCATCAAGTGACATCATGTTCCCGCCACCCAAAATATAATCGGTGGCAAGTTCAAGAATTTTTGAATTTTTTTGAAAATGAATTGAAAAAGCGTTGAACACTGCTTCGCCGCCGTCAATCATTTTGTTTATTTCTTCAACATCTTTTTCTGAAACCGCCTTCATTTCTTTTGTTCTTGCATTATACATTTGAACAAAAGTTCCGTGTTCATTTTGATAAACACAGACAGCGCTCGGTTGAACTCCATATTCCTTGCATATTTTTTTCTTCAATTCTTTTGTATCCATAAACCCTCAAAAGTTTTTTATATTTCAATCTTATCAAATTATATTATTTTGTCAATAGAATGGTTAAATTTTGACAACACTTGATGCAGTGAGATTAGTGTCCGAAAGCCCCTCGCCTTTTTTCATCATAAAGTATGCCGCACTGCCAATCATTGCAGCATTATCCGTGCATAGCCCCAGTTCTGGCATAAATAAACTGATGTTTTGTTTTTCGCACTCGCCTTTAAGCATTTCTTTAAGTCGCGAATTTGCTGAAACACCGCCAGCCACCACAAGTTTATCCATTTCATATTCGCGAGCGGCACGAGTTGCCTTTTTGACAAGTTCGGAGCAAACTTCTTCTTGAAATGACGCAGCAATGTCTGCCTTGTTTATTTCCTCGCCCTTTTGCTCTTTGTTGTGAACATAATTAATCACAGCGGTCTTGACGCCTGAAAAAGAAAAATTATATGTTCCAACAAGCGGGGTTTTGCAAAATGTTATATTTGCTTTTCCTTCTTTTGCGAGTTTGTCAATCTTTGGTCCACCAGGATACCCCAGCCCCAAAATGCGTGCGACTTTATCAAAGCACTCTCCGACCGCGTCGTCAATTGTCGAGCCAACAAGCATTCTTTTGTTGAAGTCTTCAACCTTGAGAATTGCCGTATGTCCACCGCTCGTGAGCAGACACATATAAGGCGGAACGAGATGCGGATATGTGAGATAGTTCGCCGCAATATGCCCTTCGATATGACTGACTGCAACAAGCGGAATCCTGTTTTCAAATGCGAGTGCTTTTGCAAAATTTACGCCAACCAAAAGCGCGCCAATAAGTCCCGCACCATATGTGACCGCAATCATGTCGATGTCTTTAATCTCAAGTTTTGCCGCAGCCAAAGCTTCTTTTGTGACATTGGAAATTGCAAGAATATGATTTCGTGACGCAACTTCTGGAACAACGCCACCAAATCTCACATGAATTGGAATTTGAGTTGAAACAATGTTTGAAAGAATCTTCCTGCCATTCTCAACAACTGCAACACTTGTTTCATCGCACGAAGACTCAAATGCAAGCACACGCACGCACTCTTTGTCTTTTAGTTTTTCAAATTTTTGTTTTGCCTCTTCAAAATACATCTCATACTCCTTGTTCCATGTTTGCAGAAGCGTTGTTTTTTACGCTTATTTTTGGCCCCCGTTCAACAATCAATCCAATATTCTTTTTCTTGCCCGTTCTCATAATTTGATAGTTTCCATCAAGGACATAAAAAGATTTTACCACATTGACATCAATTTGTGGGACAACAACGAGCGAGTCATAAAAATTATTTGGTTTTGAAACATTTGACAATTCTTTGTTGATAAAATCTTGATATTGCTCTTCAATTTTCAAAAATTCATCTTCATCTTGAATTTCAAGTGCACGCATTCCGCGTTTTTCATACAACATTTTCATAAAGATAAAATTGAGAAAAGCACTTTTGTTGAGTGTGACATAATCTTCATTAATTTGCTCAAACGAAATCATGACATTGTCATTATTCAAAAGTTTTTTGCACTCTGCGGGCGTTGTAAACGCACAAATTGAGTTTTCAATCCAATCTTCCTTGTCAAGATATTGCAAAACTTCGGGCAAATCATAAACAAAGTCATCATGATATGTGCCCGCAAAGTCATCGCAATCAATGCTCCCAGTTCGGTTTGGATTGTTCGCAATTTTTTCTTCAAAAACATAATTTGGAATCAAACAATATAATCTCATATCAACCCTCCGTCACCTTGTTGCTTTTAATCAAATAGGTGTTAATAAATTGCTGAATATCACCATTCATAACAGCATTGATGTCGCTGGTTTCATAGTTTGTTCTGTGGTCCTTCACCATTGTATAAGGTTGGAAAACATATGAACGAATTTGACTACCCCACTCAATCTTCTTGATTTCGCCTCGGATTGCGTTGAGTTTTTCCATTTCTTCTTGTTCTTGTTTCTCAACCAATTTGCTATAAAGCATGCTCATCGCGGTTTCTCGGTTTTGAATTTGCGAGCGTTCGGTTTGGCAAGCAACAATAATGCCTGTTGGAATATGAGTTATTCTGATTGCACTCTCTGTTTTGTTGACGTGTTGACCGCCCGCACCACTACTGCGATAGGTGTCAACTTTGAGGTCTTCGGGCCTAATTTCAATTTCTGGTGCCTCTTGAATTTGTGGCATAACTTCAAGACTTGCAAAACTCGTGTGGCGGCGAGCATTTGAATCAAATGGCGAAATTCGGACAAGTCGATGAACACCTTTTTCACATTTGAGATAACCATATGCGTTTTCGCCCTCAACCAAAAATGTGATGCTTTTTATCCCCGCTTCATCTCCGTCAAGAATGTCATAAATTGTGATTTTCCAGCCCTGTTTTTCAGCATACATTTGATACATTCGAAAAAGCATTTCGGTCCAATCTTGTGCCTCTGTTCCGCCCGCTCCTGCGTGCAATGTGAGAATTGCATTATATGAATCATACTTGCCGTTAAGTAGTGTTGTAAGTCGAACATCTTCGAGATTTTTTTCGAATGTTTTTAATTTGTTTTCAAGTTCGCTCTCAAGTTCTTCGTCCGAAAACTCCTCAACGAGTTCAACGAGTGCCTCAAGGTCACTTGCCGCTTTTTCAAGCGATGCAATTTGTTCGAGTTTTTTCTCACATATTCTCACTTTGCGTCCATTTTCGCCAACCCGTTTCGTATCTGAATAAAAATCGGGGGCAAGTTGTTCTTCGTGCAATTTTTTTATGTCGTTTTGAAGTTTGTTCGGGTCAAAGACACTCCTTGATGAAGTCAAGCGTGTCCTCACCATTTTTTATTCTTTCTTTGATGTTGTCAATGAGCATTTCCATATTAGTTCTCCTTAATAAATTTCGTCAATTCTTTGCTTGAAAGCACAACAAGTTCATGCAGCGCACGGGTTGCCGAGATATACAAAACTTTTTTGTCAACCGCGGTTTTGTAGTTTGCTTCATCGCAGTTTGGAATAATAACCTCGTCAAATTCAAGGCCCTTGCTCATGCCGCTTGATGTGAATATAACACCTGTTTCAATAAGCGTGTTTTGCTTGCTGAGGAGAACACATTTGAGTTTGTTCTCAAAGATTTTATAAAGCTCTTTTGCTTCCTCATCATCTTTTGCAATAATGGCAATTCTTGAATAGTTTTTGTTGAGTCCTTCCTTGATTTCATCTTCAAGGCGAGCAAGCATTTCACTCTTGTTTTCGCATTTTCTGATTTCAACTGGCGTGCCATGACGATTGACATTATCCACGCCTTCAAGTCCCAAAATTTTTTGAGCAAAATGTGCAATTTCAACCGTGCTTCGATATGATTTATTCATATAGAGCAAAAGCGAATTTGTTCCATAAATATTTTTGAGAATTTGAAGATAATCATCTCCCAAATCTCTGTCAAAACATTGATAAATATCGCCAAGAATTGTTTTTGGACACTTATATATTTTGTTAAACAACAAGAAATGAATTGGGCTATAATCTTGCATCTCATCAATAAGCAAATATTTGACAGATTTGTCTGGCGTGAGTCCAACAAAGTAGTCTTTTATAAACATGATTGGAGCAACATCTTCATATCGCACCACACCTGCCCCCGAGAACTCAAACACAAGATTTTGAGTCGCAAGAAAATCTTCATATATTTCAACAAGGTTTGTGTTCTTAAACATTTTGTAGAGCCTGTTTTTGAGCCTTGAATAAACTCCGCCACCATGCTCGTTTGTGAAATTGATTTCATCGCAACAAAAGTCCGCAATATAATCAATTCTTTTTGCAACATCAAGATCTTTGTATCTCTCATAATATAATTCATTTAGTTTTTCTTTTGTAATCACGCAGTCGCCAACAACAATATCTTCCGCCTCAAACTCTGCAACAATTTTTTCTTTGAGGTATTTTTGCAAGTTGTCGCAAAATTCTTTTGATGTTTTCTTTTCAATTTCGTGACGGCGGTGCGTGTTGCCTTTTATCAAATCTTCAAGCATGTCTTCTCTGTCTTCAAACACAATGTCATCACGAAGGTTTTCAAACGCAATTTCTTTGAATGTGATTTCACAAATGTTTTGTTCGCCAAGCTCAGGAAGAACATTTGAAATATAATCAGAAAAAATCTTGTTTGGCGAGATAATCATGATGTCTTTTGAACGGATTTTGTCTTTGTATTTATAGAGCAAAAACGCAACCCGATGCAGTGCAATGCTTGTTTTTCCACTGCCCGCAACACCCTGAACAACAAGTGTTTGCGCAAGTTCGCCACGAATGATTTTGTTTTGCTCTTTTTGAATTGTTGAAACAATGTTTTTCATTTTGTTGTCAACATTTTGAGAAAGCGTTTGTTGCAAAATGTCATCGCCAATCGTCAAGTCGCTGTCAAACACAAATTGAAGTGCCCCACCCTTGATTTTGTATTGGCGTTTGAGTGTGATTTCTCCTTCAATGTCGCCAAGTGGAGCAGAATATTTTGCTCTCCCTTTTTCGTAATCATAATACATTGAGCAAATTGGAGCACGCCAGTCACAAATGTATGGCGCCAAAAGGTCTTTTTCGTTCGCAAGATGAGCAACACCAACATAAATTCTGTCAGTGTCGCGAGTGTCGTCAGCAACAAAATCAATTCTTCCAAAATATGGGCTATCAATTTGACGTTTCAATATCGCACGTTTGTCAACAAGTTGAATGAGTTCAACGTCCGCTTGTTCAAGCATTCCGCTTGCACTCGCTTTTTCTTGCTTGTCCATGCTTGCAAATTGGCTTGTGATATATTCAAGAGCCTCATTCACCCTGATTTTTTGTCCGCCAATTTTTTCTTCAACAACACCAAGTTTTTGTTTGAGCACATCTTCAACTTCATTAATTCTTTTTGCTTCTGAAAGATATTCTTCTTCGGTTATCATCTTCCCTCCATAATAAAAAAGACTTCACATGACAAAAAACGAAAAACAAGTTGTTTTTCGTCAGTCTTTGAAGTCAATCAGCAGAGCCAAATCTTTTTGTGTCAACAACAGTGTCAACAAGCATAACTTGGCAATTTTTGTATTTGTTTGCAACTTTTCCAATCTCACTTGGAAGATTGAAGTCCAAATCATAGGAAAGTGCATTTTCAATATACACCCTCAAATAATCTTTGCAATATAGATATGCTTCTTCCACATTTTTCCCGTTGGTTGAAATGCCTAAATCTGGAATCATTGCAACAAAGTTTTCGTCTTCAAATTCGTCTTTTAGCACAACCATCGGATAAAGATATAACTTTAACATAAATACCCCTAATAAAAGTAGTCTACCATATATTTGAAAATCTTACAAACAAAATAATAAAAAAACTCCGAGATAATCGGAGCAATTATTTATTTTTGAAACATGCAAAATTCTTTGATTTCGCGTTGAATTTCATCGCGCTTTTCCAAGACTTGTCTAACTTCATTGCTTATTGCCGCGCCAGAAATTGTTGCCTCAACACGTTTGCCGTCATGAAGTCTTATACGTCCTGCACAAATTGCGCTATTTGAAATTGCCAAATTTGTTTTTTGTTTATTATTACTTTCTTTAAGTTTGCCGAATTTCATTTTTGTCTCTCCTTATTTCGCAAGAATTCTAGCACAAAGATTGAAGTTTGTCCATACCTTTTTAAAAATTTTTTTATTTTTCCAAAAAAATGTCAAAAAGTGACTTCTTTTCTAAAAATAATTTAAATTAATTAAAAA
>ERZ780149.663-NODE-663-length-43026-cov-4.751902_pt1 | contig 43026 bp, 20 predicted proteins | sample MGYA00511367_ERZ780149 | MGnify/ENA primary metagenome ERZ780149 (study PRJEB29588, sample SAMEA2153852) | human gut metagenome | biome: human gut; feature: human-associated habitat; material: faeces | place: Denmark | collected 2008/2010 ... | reverse complement strand
CAAAGGACACAACAAAATGGGAAATTCTGTGATTGTTAACGCTAAATCTAAAACTAATAAAAAGTCTTCTATTGCTAAAATTTTTAGCCTGTTTGTTCTACTTTTTGCATCACTTTTCTGCTTTGTGGGTTGCGACCCTGAAATTCCACAAAACACTTCAAACGCAACCTTTGATGCTAATGGCTATTTAAGAATCCTTACTCCTCAACTGGTTTATAACTACTCTCAAAAAAATGAGAATGATGAGGATTATTTTGACCCTGAACTTTCGGGCTCTTTTTCTTGGAACTTCTCATACTATGCAAAAAATGTTTATTCGCCAGAAGCGGATGAGCAATATCTTGGCGTTAATTTTTACACTACTGACCCAACCGAAATTCTTTCAAAAAGAAATTTAACTGATGAAGATAAAGCAAAACTTGCTGAATATATTTACAAAGGTGATTTATCTGCCGTTAGGTACAACTCTGCAACAAACTCATGGACAGATGGAAACATTACCCTTTACCGTTTCTTTTCACCAAACATTGAATTCCCTAACTATGAGGTTGTTGTTGATGGCAAGGCATTAACTTTTGCAGTGAATGTTTATCCAAATGAGTCAACTGTTATGTTTGACCAAACTAGGCAAATGTATGTTTTAAACACTAATGCTTTCTATTTTACCTATCTTGGTGAAACCCAACCTTTAAGCAGTGAATACATCAAAATTGTTGAAACTGAAACAAACCGCAACATAAATAGTGCTGAAACTGGCATTCCTTTCCCTGAATACATGGTGGTGTTTAACCCTCAACTTGAAGGCAGCAGCATAAGCAGAACAATTAAGGTTAAAGCACTTGCAAAAGAAGGCTCAAACCGTGGCGACAGTGCTTATTCTTCAACCATAACCTACCAAGCATCAAGGCTGGCATTTTCTGTTTACAGCCCAAATTCAGCTGATGATATTTCACAAGTAGGCTACCTTGAATATGACCGAGATGTTTACTATTTTGACAGAATTAAAACCACAATAACTGCAAATGAAAATGACGCAAAAATCACCTATCTTGAAGGCTATTTCCCTGAAGGAAGAGTTGTTAAAGTTACAAGAAAGCAAGTTGAAAACAGTGATTTTGCCCTTTCAAGTTGGACAACTAACACAGAGGCAACTTCAAACTCTGTTTTAAACGGAACTCTTCCTTGTCAACTTTCAAACTTCTTTAATTTTGCGTCAGACCAAAATCCAGCATTAACGCAATCAGCAAACAGTTTAACTTTTATTGTTAACCACTATTACTCTGATGATACCACACCGCAATTTGGCTTTGTGGCTTATGGTCAAAAATTAAATCTTGATAACAAAGATAATCTTTTCTTTGACCTGCTTAACATTGATAAAACAACTGATTACACCACCCCATCAAACCTTTCTTCAACCATAAATGTTGTTGCAACAAGCCATATTTCAGGCTACACATTCTATGCTAATTACAGCAAGGTTAAAAATTTCACTCAAAGTGGAACCGTTTTTGCTGGTGACGAATTTTTTAATGGAAACAGCAATCATTATTTAACAGGATACACCATTTCTATTTATGAAGTTGATTTTGATGCGAATGGTTATATTTTTGCGTCAAGCGATGTTTTCAAACTAAAAAGTTTTGATGCTATTAGAAAAACTCAAACATCAACAACTTTTAACTTCACCACTGATGATGGAAGAACAATTGAAATTTCAATTAACATTGATGGCTCAACCTTCACAGTTACTGGGCTTGAACACAACATGTGTTTGATTTTTGATAAAGTTTCAACAAATAATGATGAAACAAGTGGCGTTTCAACCAGTTACACCTTCCATAACGGAACAATGAGTTCTGTGCTTTTGGCAGAAACAATAACAAGAAGTTTGTTTGTTGGGCAATGGGACAAAACTCTTTGTGGCGTTATTGGCACTGAATATGCAGAGTCTTCAAACATTGAAGTGACAATTAGCCAAGTTGATGATGATAACCAAGTTGGAAGTGTTAGCAGTGATGTTGCCTATGAAATTATAAAATCTGTAACAACCAAGGAAGATATTCATGGGTATGTAACAACCAACATTATTCTTTCAATAATTGTTCCAAGCAATCATATGCTTGTTAGTTATAATGTTGAAACACCACAAATTTCAACCCAAATTAATTACAAATTATGCACCAACCCTGCCCACACAGAAAGCAATTGCACTTGCACCTTAAACCCAGCAAACTATATTTACTTTAACGCAACAACCAATACATATTACAAAACAACACAACAATCTCTTGCTGGCACTGTTACTGCTGATGGAACAGGAAATTATCTGCTTTATAATGGTCAACTTTATGTGTATAATTTTAGAGATTCAACTTATGAAAATGGAGTTTTAACATATAACAGTTATTATTACGGCAACTATTCTTACAATCAAGACGGCTCTGTTGCAACCTTTGAAAGCATTGTTGTTTCAACCCAAGGTAACTCAACAACTTATCGTTTAAGACAACACAGGGTGCTTGAAGATTTTTCTGCAACAAATTCAAACCAAGGTTTAGTTGCAAACCCACCAACAATAATTACAACGCTTGAACAAGCAACAGATTTTCTTGCAACTTACCTCACCAATTACACTAGCGGAATTTTGCTTAACAACAATTCTTCAAGTCTTCAATATTCAACAACAGTTTATTATTTTGAAAGAACTCTTGACTCTTTAACTGTTACCCCTTGTTATTATGACTATGTAACAAATGGCGACATCTCTTCAATTGCAACTGCTTATAAATCAAATCTAACTTACACTTATAATGACGGCGAAGGTGAAAAAACACAAGATGTTTACTTTTATTATGATATTAAAAGCAGAACACAAAGTGGAACCACCACCCATTATTACACAAGCCCAATTGGAAGACAACTTGCAGATGATTCAACTCAATGGTTCTATAATTTCACTAACACAAATTACAGTGGAATTGTTCTTGGCAGAGATATTTTGCAAAACCAATCTCGCTACCAAACATTCTATAATCTTCTTGGTCAAAAAATTGTAAATAATTATTACTATTATGTTGAACCAGTAACCCCTTGCGAAGTGCATGTAAGGCAATATAACGACATCGCCATGGGACAAAGTGGCGGTTGGTTCTATTTCACTGAAGACGACCCTAATGGAACACCTGGAAGTGAGTATAACCTTGAATATGATATTCAGGAAGAAGTAACATCTGTTGAATTATTTAAAAGCATAACAATTGACGGAATTAATTACAGAATTACTTTCAACCCAACAACTTTTGAATTTGTTGCCCAAAGAAGAATTGACGGAGAGTTAACTGATGTAACCAACACGCTTAACTTCAGTTTCAATTTTGATAATGGTGGCATTCTTTATGATAGGAATGGCTCTATTGTTCAGTTTTCAGATTCTAAAGATGAAATAGAACCACAAGAGGGAACCAATTTTAGAAACAGCGGAACTTATTCATTTATCGACTCAGGGTTTAGTTTCATTTTCACCGTAAGTTACCAGGCAGTTAAACTTGATAATGAGTTAACCACTTATGTTGCAACCTATGATGGCACAAATTGGATAATTGACAATCAAGTAATAACTGACTTTTCACAATATTTCATTTTCCCATCAATTAAAATTGGAGATGAAAATGGCACAGATGCATTTGTTGCCGCAAGTTTGGTTGATAACAATGAAAACGCAGCAATCATTTCTTCTGATAGCCAAGAAAACACTTATAGTTACTATTACATTGACTCAAGCAATACAAGGCATGATTTAACTTATGAACCTAATGAAGGTTATGTTTATGTTATTGAAAGAGAAGCCTTTGTTCATGACCCAACAACCAACCAAAAAACTCAGATTATGGTTTGGGGAAAATTTGTTCCAACAAGCGACCCTAATGAACCTATAATTTATCCATCATTCTCTTGTGCGCTTGAATATGACAACGCTTACATCTTTGACCCAATTAACAGTTTCTATTTTGACATTGATTACAGCACAGATTCTGCTAAAAAAGATGGGTTTATTGGTTCAAGCCTGCTTTCTGGTCCACCTTACCCTAACCCTGTTCTAATTTTGTCAGTCAGGCACAAGGCAAACGAATATGCCCAAGTTAACATTGCAGTTGACATTAAAAGCGTGTTCTTTGCAGAGGTTATGGCAGACAAACTTGAAAACAGTTCATCTAACCTTGTGCTTGATTTTTCAACCTATTCATTTAAAGACACATTAGATAATATTGATTCACAAGATTATATTAATAATATATATTATGTTCTTGACCGCACAACTCTTAGCCACATTAACGCTTTCAAATTAAATCTCACCTCAAATGGTGACTATGTTGTTGACCCAGATTATGAAGATGGCTTAACTTTAAGAGTCAATGAAATTTTTGTTGCAGATGACGGCATTATTTATTGGACTGACGCATTTGACGCAAACGGAGTTTACACAAACCCTGTTTATGTTAGAACAACGGTTGAACTTAACTCAATTGCAATTGGTGGTTATTACTATCGCCCACTTACTGAAAGTGAGTGCTACGCTTGGAGAACAAGCAAGAAATACATTAAAGATGTTGGTTATTTTGACATTCATGGTTACAGCGAAGATAGGCTAACTGGAACAATAATTTTCAACTCAGGTGAACTTGACATTAATGATGTTTGCTCTGAACTTGAAGGCCTTGTTTTGGGTGATGTTCATAACATTGCTGATGATTATGATTTTGACCAAGTTATAATTGCAGGCACAACTTCGGCTTACAGAACCAGCGTTTCATACATTAACAGCATGATTTATGGCACTGGGGCTGACTATGTTGGTTACACCCCTCAAACATCAATTCCTGTTATTGATTCATACGACACAAATGAAACTTATTTCTTAAAAGGCAGAGAATGCTTAGTTTTAATTGCAGACCCAATGATAAACTTTACCGATGAAGTTTACTATCGTTTTCTTGAATGGAGAGTTTATTCAAGATACAACTCAGGCGTGCTTTATTACGACCAAGCAGTAACCGAAAGTTTAGGCAACGAAAGGTTTTCTGCAACCATGGTGTTTAACCCTGAAAATGTTGGGCACTATGTTATTCTTCCTGTTTACCAAAGAGTTTTTGAGGTTTCAGTTGCAACTGAAGTTGAAAATGGTCCACAAAACCAAGGTGGTTCAATTGTTGTTTATTATAAAGATGGTGCTTCTGTTAACCTTGATGGCACCACTCTTCAAGAGATTTACACAATTGAATATCTTCAAACTGAGGTTGGCGGCAAACTTGGTTATTACTACAAAAACATCACCGCCACCCCATATGTTTATTTTGATGAAGATGGTAATATTAATACCTCTCTCACTCAGGTGTTCTATCTTCCACAATTTGAAAACACCCCCTTTGGGCCTTATTGGGCTGAATTTTATGACGAAGATGAAGGCAGGTTTAGATATTCTGGCGTTACCATTGGCACAAGTGAAGATGCCGCAAGTGGAAATGTTGCAAATAAATTGTTCGCACTGACTTATGAAAATTTAAGGTATTACCTTATTTATGATGACCCTAATTTAACAACTGACACTTCTTCAAACAAAGAAATAACTGCTGGCGTTGGATTTATGTATTCTTGCATTTTTGCTCAACCAACAATTTCAGGTTCAAACCAAGAAGAAGTTATAAGCTTATTCAACTTTGAAGATAAACTTTATAATGTTGAAGACCCTTACGCAATATTTAATATAGAAAACGGCATTATTAATTTTGAAGAAGCCAGCCCTATTGCAGAATTAACAGTTTCAGAAATCACCATTGTTGAAATTTTGGAAGGCATTATTTCAAGCGAATATGGCGACTATTACCATAACTCAACTAACGACCTTGTTGCTGGGGAAATGGCTTATGATGAAGATGGGAAATTAAACACCACCCTATCTTTTAAAAACAGTTATATTGACCGTGAAAGTGAAGTTATGCTTTCAGCAATTCCAGATGAAGGTTACAGGCTTCTTGGCTGGTACACAGTTGACGGTCAGTCTCTTTATGACCTTTATGGTGAAGAACAAAGATTTTATAGCGAAAGTGACAAAATAACCCCTGCATATTTCTATAACGGTAACTATTATTACACAAGAACAGAAAATGAAGATGGCACATTTGTTTACTCTGAACCTGTTCCTGAAAAACTTTTATATAAAGTTAGAGGGTATTACATTAACACTCAAACAGAAGTTTCACCAAACTATGTTGAAGTATTCTATTCTCCTGCAAAAGATAAATATTTTTATGATTCAACTTACACCATTGCGGTTGAAGATAAATATATTTATGAATATGACCAATATGGCAACCCTACTTTAATTGTTAAAGAAATGCCTCATATTGATGCAATAACTAGCATTACTGATGAAAATTCTGGCGACACATTCTATTACTTAAACGGACTTCAAGTTTATAAATTTGGGGACTTTTATTACACCTCGTTCAGCACTGGAAACATTAAGGTTGAAGGCAACAACTTAATCATTTCTTCACTTCATTCAAACATTGAATTTGTTGCAGTGTTTAGAGAAGTTTACCAAGCAATGATTTTAACTGACAGCGAAGAAGAATTCGGCGTTTCAATTGAAGCAGTTTATTACTATAACGAACAAAACAATAACCTTGCCAACAGAATTGGGGCTGATGGGCAAATTATTACCATTGACGATAACACAATTGAATATGGCTTTGATAAATCTGCACAAAATGTTGACCCTAACCTGTTTAAACTTTTTGATGTTGAAGATGACAACAATTTCGCTTCAACCATTGTTTCTAATTCTTTAATTAACACAGTTGACGAAAATGGAATTTATAACGGCTATGTTGCCCTTTCAAAAAATAATTACAAAAATAATTACTCTGAGATTAATGCATGGGAATACTTTTTGTATGCAAATGGCTTAAATGCAGATAACGGAACTGTTGGAAAACAGGCAATGCCATCTGGTGAAGGTGAATCATTTGCTCTGCAAAATCTTTATTTTGATGACAACACCACCGCAATAATTGTGGTAAGAACTCTTTCATCTTCTCCTCTTGAACTTCACACATTGGGGCTTCCAAGTGAATATAACTTGCAACCAATAATTTACCCAAGTGATGAATACATAATTTCAAACTCAACTAAACCAAGTTTAACTGAAAACACACAAGATGTGCTTGATGTTAGAGCAGATTATCTTTACTATGTTTTTGAAGTTACCTTTAACCGTGACCCTGAAAATGAATATGCTGATTTAATTGTTCACCCAACCCGTGAAATAAGCATAAGTCTTGACATTTTAACAGGAAACTATTTAAACACCTATTCAAATTATTTTGATGTTGAATTAACCTATGAAGGTTTAAATTCACAAACTGCTCAACCTGTAACAAACTCTGTTTATTTCAACTTTGCAGATTATTTCACATTTACAAAAACTAACAATAAATTCAATTTTGGGTTTATTAATCGTGAAGCATTTATGACTAATGTAATGAACCCTCTTCTTGCAAACATTATTGATTTCAACTCTGAAACTTACAGAGAAATTTATAACAACATAACTGGTTATAACAGTTTCAGTGGTTACAGATTTGTTGAGTTTCTTAATTATATTAATAGTGATGTTTTGCATAACACAGAGCAGAATTTAAATATAGGAAATGTTAAGTTAAGCCAAGAATATTTAAATAAACTTTACAATGCCCTAAATGGCAACACATTAAATGAAACTCAAAAGGCAAACCTTCAAGAAAATATCACCGCTCTTGAACTTGAAGGGCTAATTCAAGTTGAAGAAGATGGCACTTTTACTGCCCTTGCTATAACAACTCTTAATGGTGGAACTGTGAATGAAATTTATTACATTGACAGATTGTTTGCAACCCTTCAATATTTACTTGTTGAAAATAAAGCGCCTGACACCATTGACCCTAACAGTGATAAAGACCAAGAATATTACGACACTTATGCTTATGTAAATAAATACACTCATGCCCCTGTTGGTGATGGTTCAGTTAACATTATTAACCTTACTGCCATTAAAATGTATTCATTCTCAATTCAATCATTAACCATTGATGGTTATGATGCAAACGGCAACGCAATTTTCAGTGAAGAAAACGCTCATGAACTTGGAAATTCTGGAACTGGATATTTTGAGTTTTACACTTCTGTTGGAACAAACAACCGAACTTACATGGGGTCAATCAGCCCAGAAGAAAATTTTGCAGGAATTTATTATAACGGGGCTCTTACAGACACCCCAACTGGCATTCAATTTACTAATCACTATGTTGACACAGACCCTGATTACCAAAAAGACAAAAACCTTCCTAGTTATGTTTACAAAGATTTCCTTCTTGCTGAAAACACATTGCTTCTTATTGAAGGCTTAGCAGAACAAAGCACTAATGTGGGCTACCAATTCATGGGTTGGTATCAACAAAAAAGAATAACAAGCATTTATAACCGTTTCTTTGACCTTGAAGGCAACAAATTAAATGTTGTTAATGAAAACACTAATTATGCCTTTGGCACAGATAATGCAGGCAACACCATTGTTGTTTATGCAAAAGACAGCGCAGTTGGGGCTTACCATGCTGGGGACCCTGTTCCTGCCCCTTCAAGGCAAGATGTTATGACAAACTGGCTTTACTTTATTGACCCTGAAACTCTTGAACTTTACAGGCAAGATGGTGTTTTGGTTGAAAGCACCAATTACCAATATGTTGAATGGTCAAGCCTTGAACTTGTAAGCACAACTTACAAGTATCCTTATGTTGCACTTTCAAATGCAGACACAGTTATAACTGCCCTTTTTAAAAGAGTTGTTGAACTTGAATATTCATTTAATCCAATTGAAATGAGTGTAACTTCAAGCACCAGCACTGACAGTCTTGGCAACCCTTTAACCTACACCGTTTATCAAAATGGTGTTATAATAGGTGAAAACATTACAGACAAACAAGAGGCTTATGCCGTTATTCAAGACAATTATGTTTCAACAAACACTTATGAAATAAGGGTTAAAGGAAATTTCTATATTGATGCCACCCCTACTCTTACTATTAGCCCATCAGGTGGATACAGGCTTGACGGTGTTTATGAAGTTTTAACCGATGAGTTAGGCCAACAAAGTTCAACTCAAATTGACGAATTTGATGATGCAGGAAACACGGTTTTAAGTTTTTCAAACACAAACAGCCTGCTTGACACAAACATTGCAGAACCTAGTGAAAATTCAGTTAGCACTTATGATAGCGTTAACCTTGCAGGAATTGTTTACACAACTGCCGTAATTAACAGATTGTTTAACACCGAAAATGTAGAGCAATCTTCTAAGCATATAACCTTTAAAACTCAAAGGGTAACTATGCTTTATTCTCAAATCGAAAATTACTACACCTTTGATGCTGACACAGGTTTAACCACTGCAAAAAATTATGACTTTATTTTGTATTACTTAACCGGTGCAGACTCAACCACCATTTTAACGCCTGACCAAGTGAATGATAGCGCAGACGGAATTTTCTTTGACACAAGAATTTTCAAAAACACATTAAGTTTTGGTCAAGACACCCCTTCGGCAGATGATGACTTCACTGTTTCGCTTGACATAACCAACCTTCTTACCAAAAACTTCAACAGAAATGAAACATTGCCTGCATATGCAATGAATGAAGGATTTTTAGATGAGTGGATTTTCAACTGCTTTTTAAGTGGTTATTTAAGTTGTGAATATTATGCAAATAATTATTCAGTTGCAGAACTAACTGACATTATTTTAAATTCAACTGAATATCAAGATGTTCTTTCAAACTTTGCAAAAACAAGTTCAAACACTTATATCTATCTTGAAATTGCTAACAACAATTTAATTTTCTATGCTTATTTAGATAACACATTTACTGATGAAAACACTCTTAACATCATAACTTCAATTACAAATAATGAAACCAAAGATGATGCTATTGACCATTGGTATATTAATGCTCAAACTCCAAGTTCAATCAGTGGGGCTGACACAGGAAGTGACCTTAATGAAAATGTTACCTTCCCAACAACTCAAAACATTACTTTTGAAAAGCCAACCAACACTCTTGACCCTGATGTTAACGCACAAAATGCACAATATAATGATGAATTTAAACTTTCAAAAGATAACTTGGTTTATCACTTAAGGGCAATCATTGAAGACGAAAACAAACAAACAATTTCAATCACTCTTCAAGATAATGTAAATAGCGCCCCACAAAGCCTTGCTGACCTTGGCGTTTCAGGCAACACTAACCAAGACGGAACAATTTCAGGCACAGACAATGCCTTTGATGATTTAATTGAGTTTACCTTCACAGGCATAAAATATGCTTCACAAGATGGTGATTTAAACATTGACACATCAGAGGCTGCTGATAACACAAATGCAAATGGCACCATTTCAACTAAATATCACACAGGCAGATACGGAACAAACACAAACTTTGTTCTAACAATCAGCGAACAACTTTTGGTTATTGATAACACCATAACCTACCCTAACGGAACTTTAACACAGGCTGATGTTTATGCATTTGTTGGCTGGGTTGTTAACGGAGTTATTGTTTCAACTGACCTAAGCCTTGACACTAACGAAGGCGGAACAATTGAGGCAAGGTTTGTTAAAATTGCGCAAGTAACATTAGTGAACGGTGATGATGGCACCCAAATTAACATGGAATATCTTGAAATTGAGTCTCAGGCTTATCTTGACAATTCAATGCAAGTTGAAAGTCAAGTGTTTGGCTTTTACCCAGAAGGCGATTATTATTATGCTCTTGCAGGCTACCCTGTTCACTTTAAAGTTTACCCTGATTATGGCTATGTTCTTGAATCAGTTTCACACACAAACCCTAACTTTGGGGTTGACCCAAATGCGCCTGAATTTATAACCGCCCCTATCTATTATGGGGTTGATACCTACCCTTACTTTGAAATTGAGTTTATGGTTGATTCAATTGTTAAAATCAACATAAGAGAAGGGTTCACGCTAACCATTGACCAAATTTTGTTCAATGACTTTTACCAAACAACCCAAGGTTCAAAATTCACTGGCTACACCCTTTATAACATTTGGAAATTGGAAGATGACGCATGGGTTGCAAGAGATAACTTCCAAGTTTTTGCACAAGGCTCAAGAATAAGGCTTGAATTTAACCCAAATGACCAACCATATTCAATTATTGGCTGGTACATTAACAATGAACTTGTAAGTTCAACTGATACTGTTGAATTTGAACTTACCGAAAACACAGTTGTTGAACTTAGAATTGTTAAAAACATTTACCTTAACATTAAGGCTTCAACCTCATATTATTCAAACAGTTCAGCCCTTAACCAAATTCAGCAAGGCATAACTGTAACCTTTGAAGATGGAAGCACTTTCAATGGAACAACTGACATAACTGGCAATCAAATAACCGTAAAGGCTGGCGAGCAACTTGAAATTGGTTTTAGTGGAGAAAACCTTGGAAGAACCTTCCTTGGTTGGTATTACATGATTGAAAATGAAACACAAACCCCTAAACTGCTTTCAACAAATTACAATTTCATTTTCACCATTAATGCCGATAACCCTTACATTAATAACAATTCAGTAACAATTGTTGCGGTTTTTGCCTTCACAAAACAAATAACAATAGAAAAAACTCTTGAGGGTAATGAGCCTCAAGGTGAAGATGTTCAAAATATTGATGTTATTGTTAACTACACAAATGGTTACGGCAACGAGGTTTCAACAAATCTTGGAAGCAGCACAAGCATAACAATCAATGCCCTTCTTGGCACAGATGTTGTTGTTGAAGCAATTGTAAGTGAAGACAACCAAGAAAGATATTTCTTTGAAGGTTTCTGGCAAAACGGAAACATTGTTACTTATGAAAACATTTACACATTAAACACAAACTCACTTAACACCACCCAAACAACATTAAGGGCAAACTTTGTTGAAGGCAACCTTGTAACAGTAACACGAAGACTTAATGATGACCCTTACACAGGTGACACCATTTCGCTTAATGTTAAATACGGCAACACGCCTGCAACTTTAACGGGCAAAACTCTTACAGGTGAAGATGAATACGTTGAATTAGGCTTTAAATCTGACAACACAAATAACCTTGTTTTGTCTTATTTAATTGACTCAGAAGACCCTAATTATAATAATTACAGATTTATTGGCTGGTTTATTGATGGCAAACCATTGTCTTACTATCAAGAAATTAATGGCAAAGATAATTATATTGAAGATAGAACAATTCTTACAATAGTTAACCCATCACAAAACTTGCCAGAAAATGCTAACCTTGATAACGATAAGAAAAACACCTTAATTGAGGCAAGGTTTGCTGAACTTGCATCAATCACTCTTTCAAGAAATATTGATGGTAATAGTAATGATAGCAATTTATCTAATTTCACAGTAACTGCTTATTACAACACACTAACTCAAAACAATGTCAGTGTTACCAACCTTGTTTTAAGTAACACTTCTGGAAATTCAGCCACTGGGTCTTCAATGGCATATAAATACACCTCTCTTGCTCTAACCGCAAGCAGTTACGCTGGCTATGAATTTATTGGATTCAGGGTTAACTGTGTTGATGCAAATGGCAATACCATAAGCAGTGAGTTTATAAGAAATGAAGATGGCACAATTAACACTAATGATGTTGTCTATTACTATCTTGACAACTCAAATGAAGCTCAAATTACAAGTTATGTAATTGAAGCCTGCTATTCAAAACAATACACAATCAACACCATTGGCACAATAATGGGACAATCTTCTGCCAATGTTAGTTTTGGCGCAGAAAACCCAACAACAATAAGCAACTTCTTTGCAACAGGCGAAAATTTAACACAAACAAGCACAATCACCTCCTCATGTGACGGTTACAGTTTTGTTGGCTATTTTGATGCCTTTGGAAACCAGTTAGGCACTGACCAAACCTTAACAATTTCAAATGCTGATTTAATTAGGCTTGCAACTGGCGACCAAATTTTCATTGAAGCAAGATACACAAGAACAGTAACAATTACTGTTGAAGCTTATAACCAAGCAGGAGAACTTCTTTCAACTCAACCTTACACACTTCCTTACGGTGTTGATGCAACAATTACGGCTCCTACAGGTTTCACGGCTTGGGCATTGCCAAACCCTGATGGTTCTAACAGACTTGTGGCTTATTACAGCACAGACCATTCTCTTAGAATTTTGCCACTTGAAAATAAAACCTATTATGCTCTTTGTGGCGGGGCTGTTGATAGTTTCAGTAATTACCTTGTTCCACATGCGGTTGTATCAACCTCTTCAAACGGGCTTATTGCTGATGGCTCAACTTACACCCAAGAACTTGAAACTTATAACTTCATTTCAGTAACCTATGAACCAAACAGTTCAAACCAACAAATTGCTTCCCTTTCAATAAACATTGATTATGCTTTGGAACAAGGATATATGTTTGTTGGTTGGGTTGCGGGTGCTAAATATTTAATAGGCGATGGTTATCACTATCTTCCACTTTCAAACAATTTAACAATTGATGCTGCAAATTATCCATATAATGATATCTTTGCAGTGTTTACAAGGGTTAATCTCATTGAACTAACTTTATCAGGAGATAGCCATGTTGGTTCATACATTGCTAATTTAAATAACGCCACCACCCTTTCAGGAATAAGAACATTCTCTGTAACCACATCTGTTGACGGAAAAACAACAACAATTAAGTTGCTTAGCGGAACCGCAACTGCAAACATAAGCGCAATTTCAGGATATAACCTTGAAAGCAACGCAAATTCAACCGCAATTTCAACGCAAAGAATTGTGAAAAACATAACAATTCAATTTTACCAAAATGGTGATGAACAAAGAGTTGCCGTTCTTGATGATGACGAACAAAAGATTACAACAACCCTAAGCAACATTGACCCTGATTTTATTAATAGTCAAGGTGGAGCAATAACAGAGAACAGTTTACCAACAACCGTAATAACTGTTAACAATTCAAATTATGGTTCAATTGTTATAACAAACCAAAATGGCGACACTCTTTACACACAAAATGGCAACAACCCAGTTTATGTAAATGAGTTAACATTTGACAACCTGTTTGTAACAAGCAACCCTAACACAAATGAAAACGCATATCTTGCCTATTATGAAGTAATTAGAGTTATGGATAACGGCACAAGAACAAAAACATTCATCATCACTTTAAAGCACTTCTCATTTAAAGTTCTTGATGGCGCAATTACTATCACCCCTGTGTTTAGAAAATCTTTTGATGTTATAATAAATAATACTGTTGAAAACATTACAGACCTTGGCAACACAACAGTTGAAGATGTTACCCCTGAAGGTGCAACAACTGTTACAAAACAAGTTAATGTTACTGCTAATGAAGATTACCGCATTTCAGGAATTGTTATTGACAATTATTTATACAGAATTGATTACACAAACACTGCTGGGCAAATATCAATGCCAACTCTGCCAACTGCCCCTGTTAATTTCCAAATTGAAAGTTATGAATTAAGCGAAAGAGATGCCGCAGGAAGAGCATATGTTAAAAACCTTAAATTAAACATAACAAGCGAGCAAGATGTTAAAATTGCATTTGTTTACAACAAGGTTACAAACATTAATTTGATTGATGATATAACTGATGAGTCTTACCTTCTTTATGCTGATGATAGCATAATTGAATATAGCACAACCAATGGCTATGTTAAAACCACTGATTATTTAACCCCTGCTGATATTAAGACTCTTTATGACATTGAAAGTGATAAAACTGACGGTGCTAAATTTTTGGGATATTATTACAACAATAAGGTTATTCCACAATCTGGATTAGATATTACGCAAAACACAATTTATGACATTGTTGCTATGTTTGCTCAGTTAAGAGAAGTTGAAGTTTCATTTAAACTATTAGCAGATAATCGTTACACTCAACTAAACACTTTAACTAACGGAATAACTCTTGGCACTTATAATTCTGTGTTTAACACCCCTTCTTCTGGGTTCAGAATTGATGTTACAAGGCTAAGTGAAAACACAAGCAGTTCAGACCAAACAACGACCACAACTGTGCTTGATAATATTTTAAACTCTGTAACTATTGAATTCTATAACAACAATAACCTTGTTGTTCAAGCGTTTGGCAACAGTTACTTCACCTTTGCTGGCTGGCAAGACCAAAATGGAAACATTATTTCTTCAAATGCAACCATTAACCCTAATACCTATGCTGATATTACTGAACTTAAAGCAGTTTTTGTTGAAGAAACAAGAACCATGATTTTAAACCCAGATTATGAGGGTGGTGAAATCTTTGTTGGTGCCACCGAAGGAAGTATTGTTTCACTTCAAACTGTGCTTGAAGACACAAATAACACAAACAAAACAATTGCATTAAGTTCTGGCAGAAATCTTGTGGTTGGAACAGCAATTGTTGGTGGCAGAACAGTTTACACCCTTAAATACTCAGTGGCATCAAGTGAACTTGGCGACACTTTCTATATTATTGACAGAGCATTTAGTCAAACCTCATTACAAGGTTCTGGTGAACCTTACACCCTTACTTATGAAGGGCAGGTTTATAAGTTTAAAAACTTTACTCAGCAAAATGATAAAATCATACAAGGTTACACTTACAATCACGGCGGTATTAACCCACCAAGTGCAACAGTGTTCCTTGAAGATTTTTATCAAAGCCAAACTTTAAACCTTAACACTGTTAAACTTATTAACATTCAATATACTTACGCAATTAATGAAGCCACAGATATTTCTTCATTAGTTATAACAGTTACTGTTAACAACAGTTCAAAATTTGAGATTGATGCTCAAACAAACACCACAGTTTACCGAGATGCAATTATTAACATTTGGGTTGAAGAAGGTGATGTTGTAACAATAACCGCATCTGACAATAACAACTTCAACACAATTGGATTCTCACTTACCTCTCCTATTATTAAAACCATTGATAACACTGATTATTTAAATGTTAACATCGCTGGCAAAGAATTTCCACTTGATTCAACCCATGTTATTGGCGATTTAACAATTGATGAGTGGCAACAATTTGTTGCTCAAGGGGCTTATTCAAACTTAACAACCTTGTTTAATCGAACTTCAAGCGACACAGAAACAACCCTTGACAGCATTTCAAATTACAGTTTCATTGCAACAGATAACATCTATTTCCTTGCAGACTATATTCCTGTGTTCACCTTCAACACTAAATACATTAATGCAGTTTTAGGCGTAACAGATAAAACAACCAATCTTTCAAGCAGTTTCACAAATGTAACAAATGATGGCCACACTTTTGCAATTGTTCCTGCAACACCTGATTCAAATGTTCCATTCTATTACCAAACAAATTCATCAACAATCTTAGGCTTGATTGATAGAAATAATAATTTAATCAGTCAAGGCATTCCTGAACAAATTCTTGATGCCCTAACCTATTTTGAACAAACAACAAACACTGATGATGAGTTTGACAACACTTATTACATCAACACCACTCAAACAAATGATATTTTTGCTTCAAGCGAAAGCGAGTTTGGTGAAAATGGTTTAAGTGCAATTATTGAGCAACTTGCAAATGTTAGCGTAAGCGTTGGTTACATTGATGCTCTTACAACCAGTTCAAATGACACAACAACCTTTGTGTTAAATCACTATAAAACTCTTTATGATGAATTTTTAGATAAACTTTTTGACTTAAAGCAAGAAGGCAACGCAATTGACAATTCTCTTCTAAGTTTTGCAAATGATGTTAGCGTTAATTTAAGTTATTTTGCAAACAGCGAAGATGCAACAAATAACACTGACAGAACAACTCTTGAAAATTATGTTTATGAAGATGGTGATGTTGACTTCACTTATGAACTTACAAGTTACATTCAGTCTTACCTAAAAGCAGGAAATGTTATAAGTGTTCAAACAAGTGTTAACGGACAAAACATTGGAAACTGGTTCTTCAAAGGGTTTATGATAATAAACTCTGCTTCTCGTAACAGCATTAACCTTTTTGCAGATGGCGAACAACTTGCTCACACTTCAACTTACAGTTCATATAAAATTATTTCAAGGGAAGATGTTGATATTGCTTATGACTCAACAACACAAACATACACCTACACTCTTCCAAACATTTCTTTAAGTGGCGACACTCAAATTATTGCATTGTATGAAAAAGTGCTTCACCAAATTGATATAAGGCTTAAAGATTTAAGCGACACAGTTTATAACAGTTATGAACAGTTATTAGCCCAAAACTCTAATGACACATCTGCTCTTGAAGGACAATCAATCAACGGCATTGACCTTGATGAAGACCAAAACTCTTCAAGTGGCAAACTTGCAAGCACCACAACTGCCTTTGCTTACAATGGTGAACCAGCAATAATAACAACACAGAATTATCCGTTCTCTAACCTTGTTGGTTGGGCAACAAATTATTACAGGCAAAATAATATGTTTGTTATGGAAGGTGGCTCAACAAAAACAATTGATGAAGTGAAAGCCCTGTTTGCAAGTGAAGACACAACTTTCCTCACTTTTGAAAGCGACGAGCAACTTATTCTAACAAACCCACAAAATGCAAGAAACAACCTTTACATTAACAATGTTACTTCAAACCTTGTTGTTGGAGCCTACTTTGCCCCAATGAGTTATGTTATTTCATTTGTAATTAAAGAAACTGACCTTGCTGCTGAACAAAGTGATGGAATTACTAATTACAGCAACTATGTTTCAATTAAAGATGAAAACGGAAATGTAAGTTTTATTGAAACCTATTATGACCAAAATGCAGATGAACTTGATGTTTTAAACAACAACGCCGGAGATAGCATGCTTTATGAAAAATCTAAAATTAAAGTTAGCTTAATTGATGTTGCCGCATCACTCGACCCTGAACCAAAAGTAACTTACACGATTGTGAATGGGCAAACTGTTATAAACTATGTTCTTGATGAGGAAGGAAACCATGTTTACACTTATTACTTAAAATACAAAGGGATTAATAATAATTATGTTCTTGATGCAAACAATAAAAACCAAAGAATTGAAATTGTCTTTAACCAAGTTCCAACTGGCGTATATGACGAAAATGGTGTTGAAATAACAGAACCAGCACAAGTTAATACATCAAACTTCTTCAAACAAACAAACATAACTTTATATAACTATTCTGACCCATCAAACATTTCAACATATTTTGAAAGAGACACAACCAACACGGGCGCAGCAGCAACTTATATTAAGCCAGGGCTAATTTCAGTTTCATTCAACAACAAGCGTCAAGTTGACCTTTCGTCTTACAACATTGTTGCAACCCCTATTGATGCAGAAGGCAATGTTATTGAATTAGATGAATCCGGCAATCCAGTAAATGGCGAAGTTATAGCAAATTACAAAGTTAACTTTGTGGTAACGGCAAAAGCAAATGTTGGATTCCCAAGTGTTAAAATAATGCCTAATTCTCCAACTGATGACCAAACCGTAATTCCGTTCTCTTTTGACGATTCAGAGTATTTAGAAAAAATGCAAGAATTCACAAAAACAAATGAACTTAGTGACATTAGTTATTTTGACCAAAACTCAAACAGCGATTTAAGATTAATTTCAGGGTTTTATAACCGAATGTTTGAAAACACCGAACTGTTTACTGACCCAGACTTCCAACTTTCAAACTGCAACTTCACATTGTATTTAATGTATGGTAAAAAGTCTACCCCACTTGTTGCAAAAATAACTGACGGTCAAACCGAAGTTGAACTCACTTCAAGACCAAGTGAAAAAACAGCAGAGTCAGACTTAGACTTTGTTATCAAAAACATAGTAAGTTACAAATACTACATTGTTGAAAACGGCGCATTCATCGCAAATAAATTATTGGAGTTAAATCAATCTTTATCAGCTAGTGGTAATAATCCTTATAGCACAATCATTAGTAGTTTCTTATTATTATTAAATAACTTCTGCAAGATTGAAGGCTTCACATATAATGAAAATGCAAAACTTCTAGATTATTTTGATGATGAAATATTCAATAAAAACAACACAGGTCTATTAGCAACCGACATTGAAACTATCTTTAATCAATTGAAATCTCGCGGTTTAATTGACCCTTCATTTGACCCATATAACACCTTTAAAATTACTGAAATAAATGTTTTTGAATGGTATACTGGGCGAACAGTAAGTAAAACATTAGCTGAACTAATTGATAAGGGTTACATAAACGCTTATGGAAACAGCAATGTTGATGTTATCACAGACACCGAGTTGTTAGACTTATTTAGAAACCCAAGGAATGAAACTGAGACAATTAAACCTGACGAAACTAGTGGCGCTATTTACACAGCAAAATCAAGTGACGAATTTAACCCGTTCTATGTTAAAAGCGGAGATAGTGTTGTAACATTCACAGAGCTTGCTTTAAAATATGTTGACCAATGGATTTCTGAAGATGGTAAAACTGGCGAAAAAGCACACTTGGCTTACAGTCATGCAACACTTACTTATCAATCAGCAGAACGCTTTGGAAGACTATTTTTCAATTATGACAATAACATTAACAATACCATTCAAATGCTTGATAACTCTGAAACTCCTGACACATGGCAAAAAATTAGGAATCTTTTCTCTGCTCTTGCAGGAGCAATGAGATATCATGAAGGAACATATGTTAATCAACTTGTAAGTTCAGTTTATCCAAACGCTGCAGAAATAGATGAATCATCTGAAATTATTAATATTTTAACAATTGATGACAGTGAAAAAATGAATGTATTCTCCCTTCCATTCTGGATAGGTACGGCGCCAACAAATAACCAAACCGCAGGAATTGTTGTGGGAATTGTTGTTGCAGGTGTGGCTCTAATTCTTGCAGTTCATATCCTACCAATTGGTGCCATAGCTTCAGCAATCAGCTCAGTTTTGCGTGTAGCACTATTTTTAGTTCCAGGAGGTTCTACTGCAGCAACACTTGCTGGGGGTGCGGCTGTCGTTATTGGTCTCGCCGCCGGAACCCTTTATGTCGCTCAGGTTGTTTCTCAATATGTTGAAAATATCGATTGGTCACATCTTCCCCCACTTTAACAGGAGTTTATTATGAAAAGAATAAAATTTAGTTTACTTGTTTTAATTTTAGTTGCTTGCTTTATGCAATTTCAACCTTTGGCTAGGGCTTCTAGCCAAAGGGAAGTTGCGTTTGCTCAACAGGGTCAAGAACAATTATCTAAAAGTTCACTTGTTCTGCTTTACAGCCCACAATACATTGCTGCAAACGATAACTACATTTTTGTTTATGACAGTTATGATAGCCTTATCAAATGTTACCAAACAACATCATTAGATTTAAGGCAAGATTATCCAACCCTTACGGCAAGTGATGTTGTTAAACTTCATGTGGCTGATGACCTACTTTTTGTGCTAAAAAACAACCCTTGTGTTGTTGAAGTTTATAATGCTAATAATTTCAGTGAAATTGCACAACTAAACACTACTAATGCTCCAACTATTGCTAACGCCAACAATTTTGCGGTTTACAAAACAAGTGAAAACAACATAACTGTTGTGCTTACAAAGTTTGATGAAATAAATCTTGAAAACTCAATTGAAGTGTTTAACCTTCAAAATTCTGAGAGTAGTTGGCAATTCAGTAACACCTCAATCACAATTAATGCTTCAAGAGATTTAACCCTTAAAACCCCAATAAGCCACATTGAAATTTCCCCATCATCTGCCGAAAATGAAATTAACTTAGTTTTTTCTAGCGACAATTCGATTTATTATATGGCAATTAATCCAACAGAACAGGCTTTAAATAACTATCCTTTCACCAACCTTGAACTGGGCATAACTGAACAGATTTTAGATGTTGTGAGGCTAAATTATAATGAAAATTCTTACCTTGCAGTTATTTGCCAAAATGAAATAAGGGTTTACAAAGAAAACTTTTCTTCAAATTACACAGCAGATTATGAATTTCATTACACTTTCGCTTCATCTTTAAGCCACAACTTCTCTTCTTTTGGTAATTTGATTTATATTTCAGATAATTTAAACCAATGTGTTAATCTTCTGTCGCTTACTGGAACCGACCAAGATTATACCTTAACATTTGATAATCAAGAATTAATTTCAAATGATGAACTTTCAACAGTTGACATTGAACCTCAAAATTTTACATATTACAGAACTGTGTCTGCCACTAACATTTACCAAACCCCATTTTCAACCTCACCAATTCTGGAAATTAGCGAAGGCGAAATGGTTTGTGAAATTAAAGATGTTAAAATTGGAGAAAATTATCTTGAAGATTTTGTTTATTGCATTTACACTTCAAATAGCCAAAATTACTATGGGTTTATTAAAACCACTGACCTTTTGCAACTTGAACAATCAAGTTTTAATTTAACCCAAGTGAAAGTTTATTCAAACACCAATCTTTACAAACTGCCTTCAAGATTAGTTGATGACACAAACACAAAACTTAGCACCTTTTCAACCGTCACCACTTTAACTGTTATTTCAAACACTGTTAACAATAATTACAGTGCTGGTGATGACAAATTCATTTTAGTGCAAACTCAAGACGGCACAATTGGTTTTGTTGAAAGTTTAAGAACTCTTGCATCAAGCGGTGTTCAAACCATGGTTTCTTGCAATGCAACAATAACCCATCAAACCAATGTTTATTTAGAGGCTAATGATGACAGCGCCGTTATTGACACCATTAATGAAGGGCAACGCGTTAAAATTGAAGATGGTCAAAGCACCAACGCAAGATACATTAAAATAACCTATAACAATGCAAGTGGTGAAGAAATAACAGGTTATGTTTTAGCAGACAATGTTTCAAGAGACTCATGGTCAACTTTGCAAATAATTGGTTTGGTTTTTGTTGGGCTTAATGTGATTTTTCTAATTGTGTTGCTGTTTGTTAAAAAGAAAATTAACCATGATTAGATGGTAAATATCGTAATCTGCATGAACAAATTTGAAAATATTTTGTAATTAACTGACATTTTGTTGAAATTTATAAGAACAAAAAGCAATCTTTGTGATAAAACACATAAATTTTTATTTTGCAACCCCTATAATTGTTTGCGTTGTAAAATTAAAGCAATAAAAAATCACCTGAAATTTTAAGATAAAGATTTACTTAAATTTCAGGTGTTTATTTTTAAGCAACAATTTTAAACTGTGCCGTGTTTAAATAATATTTGCCCCAAAGTTTGTGCCTTGACTATTGTTGTAAACATGATTTGTTTCAACTTCGGCGCTGTCACCAATTTCTGCAAGGCCAATGCTGTTAATTGAAATTTCATAAGCAATTCTTGTTTCAACAACATCATTTTCTAGTTTTTTTTGATATTCCCTGCTTTGAATTCTTCCTAATATCTCAATCTTTTCTCCAACATTAAGGTTTAACGCAAACCTTGCATTTCTGCCCCACGCAATGCAAGGAAGATAATCACTTTTATTATATGCCCTGTTCACCGCAACTAACAAATCGCTTATCTCTCTTCCAAACGGAGTTGTGCGGTAAATTGGCTCTTTGCAAACATATCCAATTAAACTTATTGAATTAATTTCATCACAAGTTTCAGGGTCAAGCCTTGCCCTTACAAACAGTGTAAGCATAAGTTTGCTTTTTTGCCCCACAAGTTTGTTATAACTTCTAAATTGCCCGCAAAATGCCACAGTTAAGCCAAGTTTAATGTTCTCCATAAGTCTTTCGCTAATGGTAACGGGAATAAAATCTGCTTCGTTTGAAAGCCTTGGAACTTTAACAGTAAGGTTATAAAACCCTTCCCCAAGCACGCTGTGGCTAAACACAGGTTCGCTTACAACTTCTCCTTTAATTGTTACTTGATTGTTCTTTTCAAAATTGTTGCTCATATTTTCCTCCAAATTAATTTTTTGATTGCACGCCATTATTATCAACTGTGTAGTCACTTTCATAAACCAAATCACTTAATTTAACCATTGAATATCCTTGCTCTTTAAGGTTTGAAATAATTGTTGGCAAAGCCTCAACAATGTGGTCGCTGTTGTTGTGGAACAGAATTATTGCCCCATCATGCACTCCGCTGTTAACCCTTGTTAAAATTTGACTAGCAGAAAGCCCTTTCCAATCAAGTGAGTCAACGCTCCATTGAATTGTTTGCAAACCAAGGCTTGTTGCCTGTGTAATTAATAAGTCGTTATAATCGCCATAAGGTGGACGGAAAAATCTTACCTTCTGCCCCGTGATTGTTGTAAGCAAGTTGCAAGAGTATTGTAATTCTTGCTGAATTTGAGCTGCTGAAAGTTTACTCATTTGCGGGTGGGTGTTGCTGTGTGTGCCAATGTCAAACCCCGCATCATAAATTTCTTTAACCTTTTCAGGATAAGCCTCTATCCAAAATCCAACCAAAAAGAAAGTTGCCTCAATGTTGTTTTCTTTGCAAATTTCTATAATTTTGCTGGTTTTGTCGGCTCCCCATGCAGCATCAAATGTTAATGCAACCTTTTTTTCGGTGGTGTTTACACTGTAAATGGGAACTTTTCTTGCTGTGTATCCAAAGTATACAGTTTGAGATTTACTAAACACAAGCAAACAAGTAAGCATTGCAACAACAAGCAAGAACACCGTAAACACTTTTAATGGTCTTATGTTAATACTACAAATTTTCATAATGCGCTAGCTCCTTTATTGTATTTTATATTCACCTAAATCTTAAATAAGAATTATTTTACAAAATGTCGCCCACGAAACTTTTATGTCCTTTTTTAAAGTTTTTTATCATAAAGAGTTTAGGTCTTTTTTTTGATTATATGACACACAAAAAAAAGATATAACCAAACAGGTTAATGTTAGTTAACATAAAAAATAGACAACTATAAAATTTGTCAACAAAAAAATCACCTCACAAAAAGGTGATTTTACATTATGTTCTAAGTGTTGGGTTAATTGTAACCTCGTTACCACCAACCTCTATTGTAACACTTGTAATTAAATTATTGCTAATTTCGCAATTTTCCCCAACCACCAAATTAATCATTGTTTTTTTGCTCATATCTACATTGTTAACAGTTTTTCTATATTCAACCCAACACAAAACACTTTGGTTAATGTTATCTGCATTAATAGTAGCACTGCTTCCCCCAGTTTTATAATAATAAACTGTAATATCATCAGCAGTCCATGCGTAACCCCAAACATTAACGCTGAAACTGAAACCATTAACACTGAACCTTAAAGTTGAAGGTTCATCAACACTTTCACCAACAACAAGCAAGTTATTATTTAAAATTGATGGAATTGAGGTTATCATGCTGTTTGTTAAGTTTGTTGTGCTTTGGGTTTCATTTGAATAATAAGTTGTAACCGTTATGGTTGACAAATCAAGAGTTGTGCCAACTTCTTGGTAAATCACGCCGTCAAAACTTACATCAATTCTTTGTGCAACAACAGGTTCTTCTGTTACTCTTCCAAAAACTAAATATAAACTTATTCCAATAATTGCATAAACAAATGCAAACACACAGCACATTATAGCAAGCAAATTTGAATTACGGTAAATTGGAGCATTGCCCCGTTTTGAAAAGTCAAGATTAATTTCTTCCTTTTTAAATTCACCATTATAATGAACTTCAACATCACCCTCTTGCGAACTGGTGATTATTCCCGCATTATCTTGCCTTCTGTTGCCATATCTAGTTGCAAGTTCTTCAACCTTTGCACTTCCATCAGCCCCAACAGCACTGTTTGATAAAAATCTATATTTAAAATAATCTAACTTTGAAATACTTCGCCTGTTCTTGTTTGGTTGGCTTTCACTCTCTTCACTCTCTTGTTCGCTTTCAGCCATTTCGCTCTCAGGTTTGCTCGTTTCACTTGCACTTGTTTGGCTTTGCTTTGCACTTTCATTTGCAGAGCCCTGCGAAGATGTTTGTTCTTCTGTTACATCTGCATTACTTTCTTCTTGGTTTGAAGAATTAGTTTCGTTAGTTGTGTCATTTGCTGTTGATTCACCATCATTTGCAAGAGTTCCACTTTCAAGGCTCTGCAAAAATTTAGTGAATTCATCAACTTCAAAGTCGCCTGAATTTTCAGCCTCTTCATTTCCTTGGGGTTGATTATTTTCACTTACACTCGCGCCCTGTTCACCGTCAAGGTCTTCAAAACTTTCATCAAAACTCTGTTCGTTTTCAGCATCATCTATAGTTGAATTTTGTTCGCCTTCAAAAGCCCCATCAGTCAAAGCCCCCGGGGTTTCTTCAACTGGGCTTTCTTGCCCTTGAGCTTCGTTTATAACGCTTGCATCGCTAACCCCTTGAGACTGAGACGGGTCAACAACACCTTGCTCTAAACCGCCGTCTTCTTCAATGGTTTTTGGTTTTAAAGTCCAAACCTTGCCTGCAAATTTATCTAACGCTGTTTGAAACTTGTTTTCAACCTCTGCCCCCTCTTCAAAGTTGTTATCATTAGTGCTTAAATTGTCAACCGGTGAAGCCAAATTGCTAGAAGTTTCGGCTTCGGCATTAAGATTTTCAACATTATCATCTTCAAAATTTTCAGTGTTTTCAGTGTTTTGTGTAGCATTTTCAACTTGTTGCACCACCTGAGTTTGCTGAATGCCACTAATTTCAGTTTTAGTCACAGGTTTTTCAAGGTTTTCTTGTAACTGTGTGTTTATTGTTGGTTCTTGGTTGTTTTGTAAAGGTTTAACATCTTCTTGTTGCAAACTTTTAACATCTTCACTTTTATTACTAGTTTTAGGGGCTCCACCCAAACTTTTCAAAAATTTATTAATAGAAACTTTGCTTGTTTTTTTAGGCTCACCAAAAGAAGCCGAACTATTGTCAGCATTAATTTTGTTATTGTTGTTTCCCCTATTTTGTAATTTATCCATCTGTTATCTTTTAGTTAGTTTTTTATTTTGCAGATAAAAATATTCTACTTAAATGTAGTATAACAAAATAAAAAAAACGCGTCAATAAAAAAGTGGAAGACTTTCACATTTCAAAAAGTTTTCCACCCATAATTTGCTCGTTTTACTTTACCTAACAAAGCAAAATTCAAAAATTTTAAATTGGTTTGTTACCTTTGCATTTCTTCATTAAGGCTATTTAATTTAGAATGAATTTTTTCAATGCTAATTCGTGTTTGAGCATTTTGAACTTCAAGCAAATCAATGTCTGTTTTAAGTTCAAGTTTCTTTGTTTCACTTGTTGTTTGCCTTAACAACGCTTTCTTTTCTTCAATTTTTTGAGTATTAAATGACAAAACGCTATAACTATAATTCAATGCGTTTTCAAGATTTGTTCTTTCTAAACCTAACATTCCACTAGCCATAACATCAACCTCTCTATCTTAATTTAGCCATATAATACCACAAACTTATTTCATATTCAATACTTTTTTCAAAATTAATTACTCAAAAATCTTACATATGCTTGCTGTAATTTAAGGTCTTCAAGTGAAAGTTTCTTGCCTTTGCTTCCCCTTGTGTCTTCCACAACACTGTTTGCACTTATTGCATTATATTCACCATTTTCACTTTTAACAATAATTTCAGTGTTATCTCTTTCAACAAAGGCACCAACAAGCATTGTGCCAGTTGAAGTTGGCTTAAGGTCATAAAGTTTAACGCCTTTGCGGTATCTTGCAGTTTCATCAATTTCACAAATGTTGACTTTTTTTGCATAGCCCGTGTTTGTTATTGCAACAATGTTTTCACCTTTTTTAACTTGTGAAATTAGAATCACTTCATCGTCATCAGCAAGGCTAATTCCTTTAACGCCCCCTGAAATTCTGCCCTGTTCAGGAATGTCATTTTTAAGTGCATTTAAAACCATGCCAAGTTTGGTTACAATAACAATGTTAGTGTCAGGCAAGTCTTTTTCAATGCTTACAAGTTCATCACCATCTTTAAGTTTAATTCCCTGATAAACCGATTTAAGCAAAGTGTATTCACTGTAAGCCGTTTTCTTAATCATGCCCTGCTTTGTGAAAAACAGCAAGTGCCCTTCAGGCATTGGGTCAGTTAATTCAATCATGCTAACAGGCAATTCATTTTTGCTAACTTCAAACAAATCTGCAAAACTTGTGCCCTTTTCTTTCCACTTACACTCACTAAGCACCATTCCAACATCAAGTTTATAAACATTTCCAAGGTTAGTAAACACCAAAATGTGACTTTCAGTTGTGGTTTTTAAAATGCATCTATAAACTTCGCTAAGCGTTGACCTATCCCCAAAAGTTTTCACTGCCCCCACGAAATATTTTGCAGACATATATTTAATATATCCATTTTCACTTATGGTAACAAACACATCTTCAACAGGTTTTGCAGAAGAAGAAGCACTAACAACATAATCTTCTTCGCTGTCAATAATAACTGACCTGCGGGGGTCCTTATATTTCTTTTTAATTTCAAGCATTTCAGTTTTAACAATATCAAGTTGAAGTTTTCGTGAACCTAAAATTGCAACAAGTTGCTCAATTCTTTTTTCAAGTTCGGCAAGTTCGGTTTCAAGTTTGTAAATTTCAAGGCTGGTTAACTTTGCAAGCCTTAAATCAAGAATAGCCTGAGCCTGCCTATCACTCAAATCAAACCTTAACCTAAGGGCAGTTTTTGCCTCTGTTGGTGAGCCGCTCTTTTTGATAATTTTTACAACCTCATCAATGTTTTTAACGGCAATAACCAAGCCCTTTAAAATATGCTCTCTTTCCCTTGCTGCATCAAGTTCAAATTTTGTTCTTCTGTAAATAACATCTCTTTGATAATTAACATAATAGGCAATAATGTCCATTAACCCCATTTGCTGAGGTCTGCCATCAGCAATTGCAACCATGTTAATTCCAAATGAAGTTTCAAGTGCAGTGTATTTAAACAAAATGTTTAAAATCTTTTGGGCGTCATAATCTTTTTTAACCTTAATTACAGCCCTCATTCCTGACCTATCGCTTTCATCACAAATTTCACTAATGCCCGCAAGTTCATCTTTTTTAGTTTCACTTAACTCTAAAATTTTTTGTAACAGTGCGGCTTTGTTAACCTGATAAGGCAACTCGGTTATAACAATGTTCTTTTTGTCACCATCTTGCCCTTCAATGTGAACTTTTGCCCTTATTAAAATTTTCCCTTTGCCTGTTTCATATGCCTTTTTAAGTTCATCACCTGCAATAATGTATCCGCCAGTTGGGAAATCTGGCCCCTTAATTTTTTTCATAAGGTCAGTTAAGGTTAAGTTTGAATTTTCAATGTAACTAACAGCGCCATCAATAACCTCTCCAAGGTTATGAGTTGGAATGTTTGTTGCAAGCCCAACTGCAATTCCACTTGAACCATTAACCAAAATATTAGGAAATCTGCACGGAAGAGTTACTGGCTCTTTTAAAGAGTCATCAAAGTTAAGTGTCCAAGGCACAGTTTCTTTGTCAATATCTCTAAGCATTTCAAGAGCCAAAGGTGCCATTCTTGCCTCAGTGTAACGCATTGCTGCAGCATCGTCACCATCAACCGACCCGAAGTTACCATGCCCATCAATAAGAACATTTCTCATGTTAAATGGCTGGGCAAGCCTTACCATTGCATCATAAACGCTTGTGTCGCCATGAGGGTGATATCGCCCCAAACAGTCACCAACAATTCTTGCAGATTTTTTATGAGGCTTGTCTGGGGTTATGCCCAGTTCATTAAGAGTATACAAAATTCTTCTTTGCACGGGTTTAAGCCCATCTTCAACTCTTGGCAAAGCACGGTCAAGAATAACATGCTCACTGTAAGGCATCATTGAATCATTAATAACTTTATCAATAGGCATCAAAAACAATTCTTTTGCAAGAATAGTTCCGCCACCATCATTTTTGCCCCTGCTTTTTCTGGCTTTTGGGCTTGAGTCTTCACTTTCAACCGCATTTTCGTTCATTGTTAAATCTTCATCTTCAAAACTCATATGTAATTCTCCTTAGGTTATTTGCCTGTGGGTTTAAAATTATCTTCTTTGTTAAAGTCCGCATTTTCACTAATGTAAAGTTTTCTTGCTTCAATGTTATCGCCCATTAAAATTGTTATCATTTTTTCTGCTTCGGCTGCATCTTCAATTGAAACTCTAATCAAAGACCTAACCTTAGGGTTCATGGTTGTGTCCCAAAGTTGGTCATTGCTCATTTCACCAAGCCCTTTGTATCTTTGAATGCTGTAACCTTTGCCAACTCGTGCAATGGCATCACTAAGTTCATTGTCTGAATAAACATATTCTTCAACATCTTTTTTATAAACCTTGTAAAGCGGTGGCATTCCAATGTAAACATGCCCTTCGGTTATAAGTTCTTTCATGTATCTATAAAAAAATGTAAGCAGAATTGCCCTAATGTGTGCACCATCTTGGTCAGCATCTGCAAGAATAATAACTTTGTGATACTTCAAATCATCAAGATTAAAATCTTCACCAATTCCTGCCCCAAGTGCAGTGATAATTGTTCTAAATTCCTCATTCATTAAAACTTGGTCAATTCTTTTCTTTTCAGCATTAAGTGGCTTTCCCCTAAGTGGCAAAATTGCTTGAAAAGACCTGTCTCTTGCCTGTTTTGCCGTTCCACCTGCACTTTTACCCTCAACAATAAACAACTCGTTGTTTCTTGCGTTTCTTCCTGTGCATGAAGCAAGTTTACCAACCAAACTTGCACCATCAAGTGCATTTTTTTGCCTTGTTATCTCTTTGGCTTTTCTTGCAGCCTCTCTAACCTTTGCTGCCCCCAAAGCCTTATCAATAATTGTGTTTAAAATTTTACCAGTTCTGTTACCACTAAAATAATTTGTTAACCCCTCAATAACAACCGCTTCAACGGCGTTCTTTGCCTCAGGGTTGCCAAGTTTGGTTTTTGTTTGCCCCTCAAACTGAACATTTTTCATTTTAACAAGCAAAACAGCAGTAAGCCCTTCTTTAAAGTCATCTGCAATTAAATTTGCGTCCTTTTCTTTAAGGTTGCCGTTTTTTCTTGCAAGGTCATTTAAAACCTTTGTAAGCCCGCTTCTAAGCCCCGTTTCATGGGTTCCACCCTCAGTTGTTGGAATGTTGTTTACATAACTAAACACATTGTCAGTGTAGCCATCAGTATGCTCAATTGCAACACTAACCTTCACCCCGCTCTTTTCCCCTTCAATAACAATCGGGTTATCATACAAGCAGTTTTTAGATTCGTTAATATATTTAACAAAATCACTTATTCCCCCGTCATATTTATAAGACAAATAGTGTGTTTGTTCGTTAGCATTTTCTCTGTCATCAATTAAAATAATTTCAATGCCCTTGTTTAAAAAGGCAAGTTCTTTTAACCTTTTTGAAATAACATCATGGTCAAACTCAACCGTTTCAAAAATTGTATCATCAGGCAAAAAGGTTACTTTTGTTCCACTTTTAATGGCCTTGCCAACTTCTTTTAATGGCTCAACAGGCACCCCACCATGCACTTTTCCGCTTTTGTCTATAACGGTGTGAAACTCCATAAAATATTTCTTGCCACCCCTGCAAACTTCAACTTTAAGCCACTTGCTTAACGCATTAACAACCGATGCTCCAACCCCATGAAGCCCACCAGAATAAGCATAGTTTTCATTGTTAAACTTACCACCCGCATGAAGTTTAGTGTAAACAACCTCAACCGCACTAATTTTAAGCGTTGGATGAATGTCAACAGGCACCCCTCTTCCGTTGTCTTCAACGCTTGCTGAACCATCTTTATTAAGCGTGACAATAATGCGGTCACAATATCCATTTGCCGCTTCATCAATTGCGTTATCAACAAGTTCCCAAATAAGGTGGTGCAATCCTTTGGGTCCTGTTGTTCCAATATACATTCCTGGTCTTAACCTAACGGCATCAAGCCCTTCTAAAACCTGAATGTCTTTTGCGTCATAACTATTATGTTCTGCCATAAAACCCTATCCTTTGTTTTTATCAGGAATATTATAGCAAAAATAAAAGTTGTGCGCAAATAAAAGTTAAGAGTAATTTTTAAGTTACGGCAATTATATTTGTTTTTAATTGCATCAAAATCTATATTTGCAAAATTTAAACATATAATAACAAAAAAAGGTTTTAAAAAGGAGAAACTTTATGAAAAACTGCATTGTTTTAACTGGTGGCGGAACTGCTGGGCATGTTATGCCCCACTTTGCCTTGCTTGATTCTTTAAAGCAAAACTATTCAAAAATTGTATACATTGGTTCAAAAAACGGAGTTGAAAAAGAAATTGTCAAAAACAAAGCCAACCTTGACTTTTATGGAATAGATGCTGTTAAATTTGTAAGGGGCAAAATTTTAGTTAACCTTCTTTTGCCTGTTAAATTAATTAAGGCAAAACACCAAGCAAAAAAATATCTAAAAACCACAAAACCCAATATTATTTTCAGCAAAGGTGGTTTTGTTTCTGTTCCCGTGGTTCTTGCAGCCAAAAGCCTTAAAATTCCTGTTGTTTGCCACGAAAGTGACCTTTCAATGGGGCTTGCAAATAAAATCTGCTCAAAATATGCCAAATGTGTTTGCACCACTTTTGAAAAAACATCTCACTTAAAATCAAATAACGGGGTTTTTACAGGAACACCACTTATAAGTCAAGCAAAAAACCTTGACGCCATTAATCAAACCAAAAAAAGATTGGGCATTTTGCCTAACCTTAAAGTTTTGCTTGTAACAGGCGGAAGTCTTGGAAGTGTTGCAATCAACAAGGCAGTTTTCTCAGCAATAAACACTCTTACCAAAAATTATTATGTTATTCATATCACAGGCAAAGGCAACAAAAACAATAACCTTAACTTAAAAAATTACACCCAAATTGAATTTGCTTCAAATATGCCCGAACTTATTGACATTGCAGACATTGTTGTAAGCCGTGCTGGAAGCAACACAATTTTTGAACTTGCCCATGCCTTAAAACCAATGCTGTTAATTCCCCTTCCAAAAGGCACTTCAAGGGGCGACCAAGTTGAAAACGCCAATTATTTTAAAGATAACCACTTTGCAAATGTGCTTTACCAAGAAAACCTTTCACCAACAACCCTTGTTGAAATGATAAACACAACAAACAATGAAAAAGCAAATTTAATTAAACACTTAAAAAACAGCGGTTTTAAAAATGGAACCAAACAAGTTTTAGAACAAATTTATAAATATTCATTATAAAGCCTCTTTACTTTATAAAGCCCTTTTACAATTATTCTTTATTTAACCCTTTAAAGAACTCTTTTACAAAATTCTTTGTTAGGTCCGTTGTTTACTTATGGTGACTTTTATTCTTCACTTTCTTCTTCAATTTTAATATGGCTCATTCCAGTTACATGGTCAATTGGCAAAGCAAACACAAGCCCTCTTGCTCTGCTTTTAAAGTCCACAGCCTTATAAATGTTTTCAATAACCTCTATAACAATTTCAGTTTTTGTAACAATCATAACAACTTCATTTTCAGGGCTTACTGAAAAGCCAAAAAAGGTCTTCTTGCTTTCACCTGACCCAATTCCTGAAAGCACAACAGCACCTTTTGCCCCTGCTGCTTTTGCCATGTTTATAACCTCACCTGAATATCCCCTTGCAACAACGGCAACAACCAATTTATAATCGTCTTTATCAAAAATTTCATCAAACAATTCCATATCTTCTCCCCTTATAAAAACAACGCCTTAGCCCCTAAATATCCATCAACATCAATGGCAAATGCCCTTCCGCTTCCTGGCATAAAAAGTTCATATTTTAAACTTATGTGGCTAATAACATCGCTAACATCTTCATTCCTGCAAACAGCAAAAACAACAATGCAAGGTGTGCTTACAGATTTTATAACCTCAAACATACTTGTGTGGCTAATTCCATTTGCAGGAACAACGCTTAAAACTCTTCCGCCAAGGCACTCAATGTCATAAATCATAGTTTCTTCAAACTCTTTTTTTGCAATAAACACACACATTTTAAGGTCATTTATTTCTTTTAATTTGAATTTATCAGGAAGTATTTTTTTAGTTTTCTTCACTTTCATTTTCTTCCACCTTTTTTTGTTTTAATTTTTTTATTTTATTTGCTTCTTTTCTAAGTTTATCAGTTTGGCTTAACATATCCATTCCATAGGCAATTCTAAGTGCATGTTTTTCTTCACTTCTTCTAATAGCCACAAGTTTGAGTTTATAAATTATTCCTAAAATCTGCAACACAATAATCGGCATTAACCCAACAAGGGCAATAATTCCAAAGCCTTCTGCCCCATCTGCAAGCCCAAGCATAAGTGGCAGAATAAACGCCGCAGAAATTGGTCCGCTTGCAACACCGCCAGAGTCAAACCCAATGCCAACAAACAAAGGCTCACAGAAAATCATAAGAATAACAGCAAGCCCATAACCAATGCCAATTATCCACAAAAAGTCAATGTTATATATAATTCTAACCGCGTTAATTAAAAGCGCAAAACACATTGACACCGCAATTGAAATTATAACAACCTTTGATTTTATGTGCCCGCTTGTAACATCTTCAATCTGCTTACCTAAAATGCGAACGGCAGGTTCGGTGAATGTGATTATAAACCCAAGCACAACACAAAACAGAATTATAACATAGTTAGGGGTTCCAGATAAAAATGCCCCTAACTCTCTTCCCATTGAAATAAAGCCATAATCTAGCCCAAGCAAAAACAAAAACAAGCCAACAAAGGTGAATAATGCCCCAATTAAAATTTCTCCCACCTTCTTTTTAGGCAGTTTAACAAAGATAAGTTCATAAATAAAAAAGAAGAAAACAAGCGGCAAAACGCTTAAACTGGTGGCTTGCAACTCTTCAAGCATAAGGGAAAAGAAATCGGCAGAAGTTTGCCCTGAAACGCTTGAAACATCTCCACTAATGTGAGCCAAAGCAAAATAAAACATAAGTGCAAGCACAGGCCCCAAAGAGGCAATTCCAATAACCCCAAAAGAGTTGTCAGTGCTGTTTTTGCTTCTGTTTAAAGATATACCTGATGCAATTGCAATTAAAAACGGACTTGTCACAATTCCCGTTGTGGCACCTCCTGCATCAAAAGCAAGAGCAATTAATGAATGTGGAACAAAAAAGCAAAAAATCAAAATAATTGCAAGAATAACAATAAGCACAATTTTGAACGGAATTCTTGCAACAATTCTTATAAGCGCAAAGGCAACGGCAACGCCAACCCCTGCACCAATTATAAACATAAAAACAATTCGCGAAACCCCAACCCCCATTCCAATTGCTTGCCCTGCAAGCACTGAAACATCTGGCTCAGCAAGGGTTGCAAATAACCCAAAAATAAACCCAAACAAAATTAGCACAAAAATCTTAGATGATTTATTTGAAGAGTTCCCAACAATTTCCCCCATGGGAATAATAGAATTGTCAACCCCTAAAAAAAACAGGGTTTCACCAACAATTATAAGAACCGTGCTAATTAAAAAAGAAAATATAACACCATCACTAAACCTGTGAAAAGCAAAATGAATAAACAAACAAATTGCAACCACAGGCAAAATTGAAAGTGTTACATCTCTAAGTTTTAATAAAAATTTCATAAGCCTTACCTAATTGTAAAAAATCCAGTCGTGCCAATAATGTCAGCGTCAAACTTCTTCTTTTTCTTTCTTTGTTTAGGTTTTTTTACCAAATCCGCATCTTTGCTAACATTAACTTTTGTGGCACTTTGTGCAATTTCAGCATAATCCTCATTGCTTTCATTTTCAAAATCTGAAATTGAATAGTCTTCTTGCTTTTGCTGATTTTGTGTTCTTCTTGTAATAAGATTTCTGTTAATAAAACTTTTCTGCTCTGGCTTTTTCTCTTCAACTTTTTTATTATCAGCGCTGGCAACTTTTCTTGGCTCAGCCTTTGACTTTTCTTTGTTTATGTTAAAAAAGTCATCTAAAAATGAAAAATCATCTTCATCTTCTTGCTTTGTGTCATTTGGATAAAGTTCATCAAGCAAACCCTTGGTTGATTTGCTTTCAGTTCCTCTGTTTACAATTGTTGCATCATCACCATCAAGTGACCTTTCAACCCCAATTTCACTGTAATCTGGCTTACTGGCAGGGTTTTTTAAACCTTGCGAACTTACAGGTTTTGTTTCAAGGCTTGCCCTTTCAACTTCACCAACTCTTGCTCGCCAGTTTTTGTAATATTTCATATCGGCAATTCTGTTTTTAATTATTCCCTTACTTTGGGCTGAAGAAATTTTCAACTCTTTGTCAGCCAAAATAACAGCCTCTTTGCCTGAAACAATTTCACGAGGCTCATATACAACTTCAACTTTTTTTTCACTTGCAACATTTGGTGTTGCTTGCTTTTTTGTTTCACCCTCATTCTTTTCTTGTGCAAGAGCATTTAAATACGCTTGACGCCTTGCCTTTTCACTAATTTTGCCGAACATATTTCCCCACTTAAAATTTTATCAATTTGATTATACTAATTTTGAACCAATTATGCAAATAATTTACAAAACATTTAATTTTCCCTTTGCAATCCAAAAATTTTTACAAATTTTCAAACAAATGTTCAAAAATACTTGGAATTTATTATCAAGTGTGTTAACATATTTTCATGAATAACTATATTGTTTTTGGAATTTTGTTAACTTTAATAAAACACAAAAAATGTTCTTGCAACTTCCTTGCCGAAAAATTTGAAGTGTCTAAAAAAACTATTTATCGTTATGCTAATCAACTGTGTGCAAGCGGAGTTCCAATTTATTGCTCTCAAGGCAGAAATGGCGGAATTCAAATTCTGCCAGATTTTGACCTTGAAAGCAACTTTTTCACAACTGATGAAATTGCAAGAATAAGTTCTCTTCTTTCCTCTTGTGAAATTAAAAATATTGACAAAACCACAAAAAGTGTAATTGAAAAAATAAATTACACCCTTAACCACAAAATGTTAAAAAGTGGAAACACAAGCGACCAAATAATTATTGACAACCTTCCTTGGGGCGTTGAACAGTTATATAATGATAAAATTTTAAGTTTGCTTGATGCTTGCAACCGCAACTTGGTTATAAAAATTAATTACACCAGCCGAACAAACGAGCAATCAACAAGAACAATTCACCCATACTCTTTAATTCTTAAAGATGGCGTGTGGTATCTTTATGCTTTTTGCACAACAAAGCAAGATTTCAGGCTTTTTAAATGTTCAAGAATAACCTCAATTAATTTATGTGATGTTGAGTTTAACAGAATTCCAATTAAAATTGAAGACAAACCTTGGCTAACCAATCAGCCACTGGGCAATAAGATTACTCTTGAACTTAAAGTTAACTCACTTACCTTGCCTGAAATTTATGATTGGGCAAAAGATGTTAAAATTTGCAAGCAAACTGCAAATTATGCAATTGTTACATCAAGCGCGCTGTTAAATGATGGCTTAATTTCACGCCTTATAAATTACGGCAACAGCATTAAGGTAATTTCACCTTCAAGCGTTATTTCAAAAATTGTTGAATTATGCAAACGCATAACAAATGAATACTTGTTAAATTAATTTGGTGATGTATTCCGTTTTAACATTAAACTTATGCTCAGAATTCAGCGTTGCAATAACAACAAGTTTTTCAATTAATTTGTTAATATCAATGTTTTCTTGCGTCCAAAAATAAAATGCAAGAGAACCAGGAATAGTGTTAATTTCATTTAAATAAAGTTTCTTCTTTTTATTGTCAAACAAATAATCAACCCTTATAACCCCACTTAAATTCAAAACCTGCATGGCTTTAATTGTCATGCTTCTTATTTTTTGCACAAGTTTTTCATTTTTTAAAAACTCTCGCCTGCTTCCTGCAAGAGAACCCCTAAACTTTTCTCCACCTTTAACTGACAAAGATTTTCCCAACTTTGATGATTGACTATTTTTGCCACCACCCACATATTTATCTTCAAAACTTAAAATTTCATGAAGCCTTGCGGGCTCATCAACCTTAGAAACTTCAATTTCACCCCCAGCAAACCCAATGGCAGAACAATTATACTCGCTGAAATTTTTAAGTGCCCTTTCAATTAAAACTTTGCTGTCAAACTCAAAAGCCACCTTAATTGCTTCAATAAGTTCTTTTGGGTTATGGGCAACTGAAATTCCAATGCTACTTCCCTGCCTTGCAGGTTTAACAATTAGCGGATATTTCTTTTTTGATAAATCTGCAATAATTTTAGTTGGCTCATTTTCCCATGTTTCTTTATAAAACCAAACACAATCAATCACGCTAATCTTGCTTGCTTTAAGCATAAGTTTGCTTGCAACTTTGTCAAACCCCACAGCCATTCCCAAGGTGTTTCCACAACTTGATGGAATGCCACACATTTCAAGCATGGCTGTAAGATTTCCGTTCTCACCCTCTCCGCCATGGCAAGCGTTAATGCAAACATCAATTGTAAGAATTGGCTTATTGTTTTTTGCGTAATAAACTTTATTGCTTCCAACTTTAAAATAAATTCTTGTAAAAATTTTCGTGTCTAACTTTGAATGCTTAAAATCTTCTATTTTTAATTGATTTTTATCTGCCAAATAAAACTTATTTGATTTATCAATAAAAATAGGAAGAATGTTAAATTCTTCCTTTGTGTATCCATTTAAAATTTGTAACGCTGTTATTATCGAAACTTCGTGTTCAGTTGACCTTCCGCCAAAAATTAACGCAACATTTTTCATAACTACCTCCCTGTGCTAGGTATAGTTATCAGGCAAATCATTTTCAAACAAAACAACATCTCCCGCCACCGCAAAGTTTGTTAAAACTTGAACGGCTTGGCTAAGCGACCCTGCCCTTAAAATTTTATCTTTGCTAAACCCCGCAAATTCAAGCCCCGAAGAAATTGCGTCATAGTTTACAATTCCGTTAATAATAACATAATCACAAGTTTTTGCAAGCATCATGCCAAACTCAAAGTTACAGTTAAATTGTTCGCTTCCAAGTTCAACAAGCCCAGGGGTTATAACAAATTTTTTACCTTCAAACTCACTAAGCACTTCAAGTGCTGCTTTCGCACCATCAACACTGCCATTATATGCATCATCAATAACAATAAGTGAATTTGCAGAAGGAAGCAATGCAAGCCTGTGTGAAACAGGAGTAAGTTTTTCAATTGCCCTTGCAATTTCTTCAAGGCTAAGACCAAGCCTTAACGCAACCATTGCACAAAGCAAAATGTTTGAAACATTGTGTTTTCCAAGCAAAACTGTTTGGCAACTAATTTTATCCCCTTTATAATGCAAAACAAATTCACTTCCCTTGCTTGTTGAGATAAGGTCTGAAACATAAACCTCGCCATCAGTTGCACTTATGCTTGAAACAAACTTAGTGCAAGTTGCCTTATCAATAAGCGATTTCATTTGAAGGCAATCACCATTAAAAAACATTTCACCATCTTTTTCTAACCCTAAAACCAACTCAAACTTTGTGTTTTCTAAGTTTTGTTGGGTTTTAAAACTTGCAAGATGTTGGTTGCCAATTCCTGTTAAAATGCCATAATTAGGTTTAACAATATCACACAACTCTTTAATGTCTCCAACATACCTAGCCCCCATTTCAGCAATAAAAATTTGGTGATTTGGTTTTAAATTTTCACTCACTGTTTTTGCAATTCCAAGCGGAGTGTTATAACTATATGGTGTTGAACAAACCTCAAACTTTTCACTAAGCATTGTTGCTAAAATGTTTTTAACACTTGTTTTGCCATAACTTCCAGTAATGCCAATTCTTATAAGATTTTTTTTGACTTCAAGTTTTTCCTTTGCAATTTTAACATATCTTTTATTTTTTAAATGTTCATAAGGCCAAGTAATAAAATATGCAAGCAATATAAAAATCGGCAGCAAAACAGGCGTAAACCCAACAGCACCATATTTAAAATATGGAATGTAAATTGAGGTGAAATTAAGCATAAAAACTGTTGCAAAAAATATTAAAACAAACAAAACGGCAATAAGCCTGTTCATTCTGTGGGTATATTTAAGTGGCGTTTTTTTGGTTACATTAAACTGGTTTATAACAAACACAGTAACAAAAATAAAATAAAACACCAACCCAAGATAGGTCATAATTTTGTAAACAAAAAAGTTTTCAAGCAAAACATTGGTAATAAGCAAGGCTGCTGAACTTAAAAAGGTTAAAATTAAAAGCCTTCCCCAGTAAGCCCCGCGGTCTTCCTTAATCCACCCAAAGTAGCCTTTAAGCCTGTAATTTGATAACTGAAAAACCTGCAAAAACTTATATCCTGCAAGGCACAACATTCCCGCGTTTACAACTGACACAACAATAACAAGCCAAAATGTAAGCCAACTGTCAAACCCCAAAGGTGCTGGCATATTAACAGGCTCACTTAACAACAAACTTAAATTCATTATCTCTCCTTTCACTTCACAAAAAAGCAAATAAAACTCTTAAAAATTCATCACTTGTTTCAACATAACTAAAATGCCCCGCATCAACCACAACAAGCCCACTGCCCTCAATTAATTTATTCAATTTTTTTGCCATGTAAATTGGGGTGTCTTTATCTTTCTTGCCCCAGTAAATTAATGTTGGCTTTTTAATGCAAGAATAACACTTAGTTAAGTCTTCATTAACAATGTTTTTAAAACTCTGTTTCAAAACCGGGCTTAAATTTTTATAGTCGCTTGACCCAAATTTTAAAAGTCGCTCCTTTTTTATAAGGTTTTTATTTGCAAGAAATACATTAAATTTATACCACCCTACTTTTATATGATACCACATTCCTCTTTTAGGTGGCAAGCCCGCACAGTCAACTAAAACAATTTTTTCAACCATTTCAGGGTAAAGATAACAAAATTTCGCAATAACTCGCCCACCAAATGAATGCCCAACCAAATTAACTTTCTTAATTTGCAAATAGTCAAGTTTCTCTTTCAAACTAACAGCAAAATCTTTAACTTCAACAACTTTTCCTTGGTTTAAAATCGGGTTCATGTCGCAAACAATTGAATAAAACCTATCTGAAATTTGTTTTGCAAAATAAATAAATGAAGAGAACCCACCGCCCCAGCCGTGCAAAAACACAACGGGAGTGCTTGTTTTTTCACCAAAGGTCAAAATATCCATGCCATCTCCAAATTAATTTAAAGTGATTTTTTCATAATAATCGCATCTTCACTTTTTCCATTAGAAAACCTGTAATAATTTTTCCTTCGTGAAATTTCTTCAAACCCAAGAAAATTATAAAGTTTAATTGCAGGTTCATTTTTAACACTAACTTCTAAAAAAACCTTGCTAACATTTCTGCTTAAAAGAAAGTTAAAAACAAACTTAAAAAGTTCTGTTGCAACGCCAATTTTTCTGAAATTTAAACTAACCGCAACTGACAAAATTTCAGCCTCGTCACACAATAGGTTTATTGCAATAAATCCAACAACCTTATTTTCAACTTCTGCCACAAAATATTTAAAACTTTCAACACAAAAGGAATGTTTTAAAGATTGCTTTGTTTCTTTTTTAAAACATTCTTGTTCAATTTGAAACACTTTTTCAATGTCTTTATCATTTGCAGGCCTAATTTTTATTTTCATTTTTCTGCCTTTTTTCTCTTTCAATTTCTGCTTGGCTTGCCCTTAAATAAAGGGGCTCAAAGTTAATGTCACTAAACTTGCCACTGTTAAATTTTTCTTTTGTTATTTTAAAAATGTCAGTTTTCAAACTTGTATAAGTTTTCACACCCAAACTTTTTGCAACACTTTCACTGCAACAAACACTAAGATTGTTTTCCTCAATCAACGCTTTTATTTTTGGTATTTCATCACAAAACATTTTTCCATTATACAGTGCATACAAAAAATTACCAAAGCCCTGCAAACATATAATGGTTTTATCCTCGCTTTCATTATATGTTAAGGCTTCAAAACTTGTAAAAGTAATGATTTTAATTTTACTTAAAGCACAAAACCCCTTGCAAATTGTTGCCCCAACCCTAAGCCCCGTGAAACTGCCTGGGCCAACACAAACAGAAACCGCGTCAAGGTCATCAACAGCCAATTTCTTTTTTTTAAGCAATTCATCAATTTTCAAAATTATGGTATCACTTGTTTTTTCATTTAAATCTGCCTTGATTTCAAAATTTTCATCACCACAAATTAACCCCAAGTGGTTGCCATAAGCACAATCAATTATTAAAACTTTCATCTTATCTCTCCACAATAATTTCCCTTTTTGTTTCGCCAAGTTTGTTTATTGTAACTTTAATAACATTTTTTGGCAAAAGCCCAACAGCAACCCGTGGCCACTCAATAACGCAAATGCCATTACCATAAATATATTCACCAAACCCAATTTCTTCAAGTTCACTTTCACTTGCAATTCTGTATAAATCAAAATGGTAAATTGGAATTTTTCCATCATAAGTGTTTATAATTGTAAATGTTGGAGATGTTACCTGCGCCTTTCCAAATTCTTTTGCAAAGCCCTTAACAAAGGCAGTTTTTCCAGCACCCAAATCTCCAAAAAGCAACAAAACATCACCAATTTTGCAAGATTTTGCAAGTTTTTGTGCAATTTTTGCAGTTTTTTTATAACTGTTACTTATAAATTTATCCATTTAAATCACCCTGCTTGTTCCAATTCTTTGAGCACCCATTCTTATCATGTCACCAGCAATTGCCTTGTTTGTTATTCCCCCTGAAGCCTTAACCATGCATTTATTTTTGCATATTGCATTAATAATTTCAACAACCTCAGGTGTTGCCCCACCTTCACCAAAACCAGTGTTTGTCATAACAAAATCAACCTTAGTTTTCAACAAACACCTAATAACTTTTGAAAGGTTTTCTCTGTTAAGGTAACTTGTTTCAATAACCGCTTTTACAACTTTGCCTCTTGAACTTCTCACAATTCTTGAAATTGTGCTTTTAATTTCATTAAACCTTTCTTCTAAAATTTCGCCAGTGTTAATTGTAACATCAACCTCATCAGCACCATCTTGAAAGCACCTTTTAGCCTCAGCAATTTTTGTTGAAGCAGTTGCCCCGCCAAAGGGAAAATCAACAGCAGCAATTACTTTTAATGCTCCATCAAGTTTTTTGCCAATATACTCCTTTGCAATTTTAACATTACACGGAAAAACAACAACCCCCAAATATCTGTTTTTATAAGCAATGTTGCAAAAACTAACAACATCTTTTTCTGTTGCTCTTGCGTCAAGCAATGTTAATTCAACTCTGCTGTTAATGTCGTTTGACCCACTGCTTATTAAATCTTGTTTCTTTTTAAAAAACATAAACAATTCACCATTTTTATTATAACAAATTATATATCAAAATGGCAACCTTAAACAAAGGCAAAAGTATAATTTAGCCCAAAAAGGGAAATATTTTAAGCATGACAAGGCTAGCAAAAATTTTAAATAATGTTATTATTCTTGCAATTTTATCGCTTGTTATTTTTGCATGGATTAAAAGATTCACAAACAACCAAATGCTTTCAATAATTCTTTGTGCAATGATTATAACCATAATTGCAACTGAATTACATTATTTTTCAAAAAAACGAACCAACAGGCTAAACTTGAAAAATCAAGAACTTAAATTTATGCAAAATTGCATATGGCACTTTCTTGAATCCCCAAATTCAAAAAATGTAGCCTTTTTTAAAAGCCTGTTAAAACAAGACATGAGTTTTAAAAACAACACCAAATTCTTGCTCACAACTGACAATCTCACCATGCTTGCCCCCTGTTTTGAAAGCCAAGAACTTTCTTGCGACATTCTTTTAACCCTAATTAAACAAGCAAACAACCTGAATGTAAAAACTCTTATAATTTTTTGTGCGAGCGAAAACAAAAACACAAAAAATTTAATTCAAAATGCAACGAATTTAAAAATAATAATACTAAATGATTATGAAACTTTTGGATTAATGAAATCAA